>JGI12210J13797_11148055_pt1 | contig 35323 bp, 39 predicted proteins | sample ElkSlonscriptome_3_FD_13797 | JGI IMG/M metagenome (IMG submission 13797) | reverse complement strand
GGCCGCCGTCATAGTTGAGGTAGTTGAACGACTTGATGTAATCGACCAGCTTCCACGGCTCCTGCGACCCGAGGATCGTCGCGGGGAAGGACAGCGTGTGGAACGGCACGTTATCCTTTCCCATGAACTGGGTGTAGGTCACGTCGTCCGCACCCTTGTCGGTGCGCCACCAGCGTTCCCAACCGGTACCCTTGCCTGCGTCCTGCCATTCCTGAGCGCAGGCGATGTATTCGATCGGCGCGTCGAACCAGACGTAGAAGACCTTGCCTTCCATGCCGGGCCAGTCTGCCTCGCCTTTCTTGACGGGGATGCCCCAGTCGAGGTCACGGGTGATGCCGCGGTCCTGCAGGCCGTCACCATCGTTCAGCCACTTTCTGGCGATCGAGGTTGTCAGGACCGGCCAGTCGGTCTTGCTGTCGATCCATGCGGCCAGATCGTCCTTCAGCTCCGACTGGCGCAGGTAGAGGTGCTTGGTTTCCCGCACTTCCAGCTCGGTGGAGCCGGAGATGGTGGAGTAGGGGTTGATCAGATCGGTCGGGTCGAGCTGCTTTGTGCAGTTGTCGCATTGGTCGCCGCGCGCGCTTTCATAGCCGCAGTTCGGACAGGTGCCCTCGATATAGCGGTCGGGCAGAAAGCGGCCATCGGCGATGGAATAGACCTGTTCCTCTGTGACCTCGCGGATCAGGCCCATGTCGGCCAGGCGCCCGGCGAAGGCCTGCGTCAGCTTGTGGTTCTGCGGGCTGGAGGATCGGCCGAAATGGTCGAATGACAGCCCGAAGCCATCGGCGATGTCCGCCTGCACCTTGTGCATTTGCGCGCAATAGACGTCCACCGGCTGGCCCGCCTTCGCAGCAGCGAGTTCGGCGGGCGTTCCGTGTTCGTCCGTGGCGCAGAGAAACAGCACCTCGTGCCCGCGCTGCCGCAGGTAGCGGGCATAGAGGTCGGCGGGCAACTGGCTGCCCACAAGGTTGCCCAGATGCTTGATCCCGTTGATGTAGGGAATGGCGGAAGTGATCAGATGGCGGGCCATGGGTGTATCCTTGCAGATTTGAGACGCGTTCTAGCGGTCCCGCCGATCAGATGCCAGAGGATGCGTCGCACTGGCATTTGCCCGCCTTCGGCTTTATGATTGAACGCGACATCATGAAAGGACATCGCTCATGACCCCATTCGTTCCCGCAGCACTGGTCGCCTTGGTCGGCTCGGCTGCCGCTGCGCAGGATCTCTATGTGGCGGGTAGTGTGGATTACATGCTCGCCCATGACGGCGACACGCAGGTTGCGGCCTCTGGGATCGCGGGCATGGGGTTCGATGCGGGTCTTGTCGGTGTCGGGGGCGAGGCCGAATACGGTTTGCAGACCGGCGCCGGTGACGTGGCATACGATACCGCGCGGGTGCGCGTCTGGCTGAGCTATGATTGGGGGGTCTTTGCCCTGCGTGCAGGCGGCGGGATCACCGAATACTACTTCGACGACGCGAACTTCGGCGGCTATCACGCGATGCTCGGGGCCGAGCGGGCGCTGACCGACAGCCTTAGTCTGCGGGGCGAGTTCATCCGCGATTTCGTCGATGACGCCTTCGATGCCGGCATCACGACGACACGCGTCGGAGTGGTTTTCAACTTCTAGGATCGTCGCCGGTCTTTTCGCGGCTGCGTCCCAGCAGCCGGCCCACGAGAAAGCTGGTGCGCGGGGCGTAGACATAGCGCGTCCGGTCTTCGGGCGTGCGCCGGATGCGCATCCGCCATGCGGCGAAAACGATCAGCAGAACGTGGCCGACGGTAATGAAATAGAACAACGCCGCAGGCCCGAAGCGTTCGATCAGGGCCGAGGTCGTCAGCGGGGCGGCGATGGCGCCGGAGGCGTAGAAGAACATCAGTGCAGCGGACAGTGCGACCCGTTCTTCGGATGTGGCATAGTCGTGCGCGTGGGCGGTCGCGACCGAGTAGATCGGAAAGGTCGTCAGCCCGAAGAGGAAAGATGCGCCGAAAATACCGGCCGCGCCGAGGCCCGAGGTCGCCACGGTCGTCAGCGACGATACGATCGCCGCGACCGAAAGCCAGATCATCACCCAGCGGCGGTCGTATTTGTCGGCAAGCCAGCCCACGGGATACTGCGCCAGTGCGCCACCCAGAACGAAGGCCGCCAGGAACGTCCCGATCTGGCTGGCGCTCAGCCCGACCTCCTGGCCGTAGATCGGACCGACCATCCGGAACGACGCCGCCGAGAGTGCCGCGACAAGCACCGCCGCGACCGCCACGGGCGAGCAGCGCCACGCCAGTTTCGGCTGCAGCCGCGTGGTGCTTGGCGTTTCGGGCTGTGGCAACCGCGTCAGTGCCAGCGGCAAGAGCGAGGCACAGCACAGGATCGTCAACAGATTATAGGCGATGTATGTCTCGAGGTTCGCCAGAGCGCCGATCATGAACTGTGCGACGAAAGACGCGCTGATATCGATCACGCGGTAGCTGCCCATCGCCCGCCCCCGCGTTTCGTTTGTGACCTTGGCCTGCAACCATGCCTCGATGACCGTGTAGCAACCGGCGACGCAGACACCCGAGGCGATCCGGAAAAGCGCCCATGCCAGCGGATCGATGACGATCACATGCGCCGCAAGGCCGATCGCCCCCATCGCCGTGAAGGCAGCGAATGCGCGGCTGTGACCCACGTTGCCCATCAGGCGCGGTGCCCACCAGCAGCCGATGAAGAACCCCAGGAAATGTGCCGACCCCAGAAAACCGACCTGTGATTGCGAAAACCCTGCCTCAAGCCCCGTCAGCGCATCCAGCGGACCGACGCCACCGGAGGACAGCTGCAACAACGCCACCGAGAAAAAGAGAGCCGCAAAGGAGATCATCATCCGCATGACTGCGAGGTATGCGCCGCTTGCAGTATCGAAACTAGTGCCTTTTCGACCAATCCGTGTCGTCTTTGCCCCCTTGTGCCCGTGACCGATCACATTAGGGTCGGCACGACTTTGGCAGACATGGGCAGACGCAGATGAAAAGAATTCCCCTTGGCCGGACCGACATGATGGTCAGCGAATGGTGCCTCGGCACGATGACGTACGGCAACCAGACGCCGCAGGAGGATGCGCATCGCCAGATCGACATGGCGCTGGATGCGGGGATCAATTTCATGGATTGCGCCGAGATGTACCCGGTCAATCCGATCAGCGCCGAGACTGTCGGCCTCTCCGAAGAGATTATCGGGAACTGGATCGCCAAGTCGGGCAGGCGTGATGAGTGGGTCATCGCGACCAAGGTCTCGGGCGACAATCCCGGCTGGGTGCGCGATGGGCGCGGTTATGATGGCGCGGTAATCCGCGAGACAGTGGACCAGTCGCTGAAGCGCCTGCAGACCGATGTGATCGACCTCTACCAGATGCACTGGCCGATCCGCGGCTCGTACATGTTCCGCAAGAACTGGGCCTATGACCCCTCCGGTCAGAACAGGCAACGCACGCTCGACCACATGATGGATGTGCTCGAGGCGCTCGACGAGGCCGTGAAGGCCGGCAAGATCCGTGCCATCGGCATGTCGAACGAAAGCGCCTGGGGCATGACAAAATGGATCGATCAGGCCGAGGCAGCAGGATTGCCGCGCATGGCGTCGGTGCAGAACGAATACTCGCTGCTTTGCCGCCTTTACGACACGGACCTCGCCGAGATGTCGGTCAACGAGGATATCACCCTCTTGTCCTACTCGCCGCTGGCCGCAGGACTGCTGACCGGCAAATATCAGGATGGCGCGGTTCCCGACGGCAGCCGGATGTCGCTGAACGGCAATCTCGGCGGACGCGTGACTGATCGGGTCTGGTCGGCGACGCAGGCCTATCTCGATCTTGCGGCCGGACATGAACTGGATCCGGTGCATATGGCAATGGCATGGCAGCGCACGCGCCCCTTCCCGATCTCGGCCATTTTCGGCGCGACGACGGCGGGGCAGTTGGAACAGATCCTGTCGGGAACGGATGTGGTCCTGTCGGACGAGGTCGTGACGGAAATCGATCGGATTCACAAGGCGCATCCGATGCCCTACTAGGCCCGCGGGCGGGGCCGATCCGGGGTCAGATCCGGCTTGTGATGCCGCCGGAATTCAGCAAGGCTCATGTCGCACGAAGGAGGATGTCATGCCGCTGCAAATGAACCGCGAGGTCTTTGTCACCTGCGCTGTCACCGGATCGGGGTCGACGCAGGACAAAAGCCCGCACGTCCCCCGCTCGCCCGGCGAAATCGCGCAGAGTGCGATCGAGGCGGCCAAGGCCGGTGCAGCGGTCGTGCACTGTCATGTCCGTGATCCGCAGACCGGAGCACCGGCGCGCGACCTTGCGCTCTACCGCGAGGTCACCGAGAGGATCCGCGCGGCCGATGTCGACGTCGTGTTGAACCTGACGGCCGGAATGGGCGGAGACATGGTTTTCGGCGATGTCGACAGCCCGCTGCCCCTTGCGGAGGGGACCGACATGATCGGCGCGGCCGCGCGCGTCGCCCATATCGCGGACTGCCTGCCCGAAATCTGCACGCTGGATTGCGGCACGATGAATTTCGCCGAAGCGAATTACGTGATGACCAATACGCCGGGCATGTTGCAGGCCATGGGTCGGATGATGACCGATCTTGGCGTCAAACCCGAGATCGAGGCCTTCGATACGGGCCACCTGTGGTATGCCAAACAGCTTGTGAAAGATGGCATCATCACCGCACCGGCCCTCGTGCAATTCTGCATGGGCGTGCCATGGGGCGCGCCCGACGACCTGAACACCTTCATGGCAATGGTCAACAATGTCCCGGAAGACTGGACATTTTCGGCCTTTGCGCTGGGTCGCAACCAGATGCCCTATGTCGCGGCTTCCGTTCTGGCGGGCGGCAATGTGCGTGTCGGGCTCGAGGATAACCTGATGCTGGACAAGGGTGTTCTCGCGACCAATGCGCAGCTGGTGGATCGCGCGGTGGGGATCGTCGAAAACCTCGGGGCGCGGGTGATCGGCCCCGATGAAGTGCGCGCGAGGCTGGGTCTGGTCAAACAGGCGCCGGTGTCCGCATGAGGGGGGTTCTCGCTGCCGTCTTTCTGCTGGTTTCGGGCTGCGGGGCCTTCACCGTCTACCGGGATACCGACGCGCCGATTTCGTCCAAGGCTGTCTTTGACGTGGACCGCTACATGGGCCTTTGGTACGAGGTCGCCCGCTTTCCCGTGCCCTTCGAGGCCGGTTGCGAGGGCGTGACCGCGGAATATGCCTTGCAGGATGACGGCACCGTTTCGGTTCTCAATATCTGCCGCAATCCCGACGGATCCGAACGGTCCCGGATCACCGGCACTGCCGTGCCGGTTGCGCCCGCCCGTCTGAAGGTGCGCTTTGATGGCGTGCCGTTCGTCACGGGCGATTACTGGGTGCTCTGGACCGATGAAGACTATCGGACAGCCGTCGTCGGCGCGCCGAACGGTCGTGCGGGATGGGTTTTGAACCGTTCGCCGCAGATCCGCGCCGACAGGTTGCAGACGGCCCGTGATATTCTGGCCTTCAATGGCTATGACGTAAGCCAACTAGAGGAGGTTGCGCAGTGAAACGGCTGATATTGGGAAGCGTGCTGGCGCTGGGTGCATGCGATGCGGGGGGTGTCATGCCCACCGGCGCGCCTGACGGGGGTATGCGCGAATTTCTGGTCATCGGCGGGGGCATGTCGTTCGAGCAGTGCCGCGCGCGTGGCGGGCTGATCATACGTGACGGCAACACCAACATGGTCGCCTGCGACCCTTCGGTACGTGGTGAGCCGGCACCGGCGGATGAATTCGATAACCCCAGCAATACTGCAGGCGCCTGACCATGACCGGCACGGCCGCGATCATCGGCGGGGGTGTGATCGGTGGCGGCTGGGCCGCACGCTTTTTGCTGATGGGCTGGGATGTGCGGGTCTTCGACCCCGATCCGGATGCCGCGCGCAAGGTCGGCGAGGTTCTGGCCAATGCGCGCCGGTCGTTGCCGGGGCTTTCGGATGTCGCACTGCCTGCCGAGGGGGAGCTAAGCTTCCACGATACCGTGTCGGGCGCGGTTGCAGGGGCCGACTGGATCCAGGAAAGCGTCCCCGAAAGGCTGGAGCTCAAACGCAAGGTTTATCAGAAGGTGCAGGAACACTGCCCCGAGACCGCGATCATCGGGTCCTCGACCAGCGGGTTCAAACCTTCGCAGTTGCAGGGCTGTGCGACGCGGCCCGCGCAGATCGTCGTCGCGCATCCGTTCAACCCCGTCTACCTGCTGCCGCTGGTCGAACTGGTGCCAAGCGACATGAACAGCGCCGCGGTGGTAACGCGGGCCAAGGACATCCTGACGGGCATCGGCATGTACCCCTTACAGGTCCGTGCCGAGATCGACGCCCATATCGCCGATCGCTTTCTCGAAGCGGTCTGGCGCGAGGCACTGTGGCTGATCCGCGACGGCATCGCCACGACCGCAGAGATCGACGACGCGATCCGCTATGGATTCGGGCTGCGCTGGGCGCAGATGGGTCTCTTCGAAACCTACCGCATCGCCGGTGGCGAAGCCGGTATGCGGCATTTCATCGAACAGTTCGGGCCATGCCTTTCATGGCCATGGACCAAGCTGATGGATGTGCCGGAGCTGACGGATGACCTGATCGACCGGATCGCCGAGCAATCGGACAGTCAATCGGGGCAGATGTCCATCCGCGACCTCGAACAGAGGCGCGACAACAACCTTGTTGCGATCCTGCGCGGCCTGAAAGCCCAGGATTGGGGGGCGGGCCGCTTGCTCAATGCGCAGGATGCCCGCGTCGCCGGGCCACCCGTGCTGCCTGACGACCTGGGCCGGCCGATCGTCACGCTGGAGCGTGCCGTGCCGCTCGACTGGACCGATTACAACGGCCATATGAACGAAGCACGGTATTTGCAGGCGTTCGGTGACGCCACCGACCGGATGATGCATCTTGTGGGGTGCGATCCCGACTACATCGCGACCGGTGGCAGCTATTTCACGGTGGAAACCCATATCCGCCATCTCGACGAGGTGCTGGCGGGCGCTGTCATTCGCGTCGAGACCCAGGTGTTGCAGGGCGAAGGCAAGAAACTGCACCTTTTCCATCGCATGTTCGAGGGCGCGCGCGAACTGGCCACTGGCGAGCATATGCTGATCCACGTCAGTCTCGGAACCCGCCGTGCTTCGGATCCGGCACCGCAACTCGCCGAAGCACTGGGCCGTGTCGCGGCTGCGCATGCGGCATTGCCGCGACCGGAGGGCGCTGGCAAGGCAGTCGGGATCAAGGGCTAGGCGACCGTCGCGAGCAGATCGTCGAGATAGTTCGCCAGATCGCGCTGGCTGACACTGGCCTGACGGACAAGCTGGTCGAAATGGCGGGAAATCGCATCGACCCGCGGGGTATCGCGGAACGCAAGATAGTTGCGACCGATATAGATCACCGCCAGAAGCGGGCCGAAGACCGTGACCGGCGCGGAATAAAGCTTGCGCTGGTCGAAAAGATGCAGGCGCAACGTCGGATAAAGCTGGCTGTGAAGGTCGCGCATCTGGGCCAGCTGGGCCCGGCGGACACTTGCGGGCACCCCGGTGTAGTAGCCCCATCCATGGGCGAACATCTCGAGCTCTGCCATCGGAAAGGCGATTTCATAGTCCGACCTTGCGCTGCGCATCCAGTCAAGCCGGTCGCGGGCCGCGCCGATCGCCTGGTCGATGGTCTTGCCCAGCGAGGGGGCGTATTCCCAGCGCAGCATGTCTTCGGTCTTGAGCATATCCGGCAGACCGGCAGGGACATGACGGATCTTGTAGCCCGCGGCCTCTTGATGCCACTGGAATATCTGGTCATCGACCATGGTGCGTGGTGCTTCGGTCATGGCAAAGGCGCTGGCCACGAGTTCGGTCGCGCTTTCGGGGCGTTCCGACAACCCGAGAAGCCAGTCCGCGCTGACACCGAGGGCGGTTGCGCATTCGGCGACCAGCTGACCGTTGGGCAGGCGCGCGCCGCGATCCTTCAGCAGTTGCGACAGTGTCGAACGGTCCACCCCGGTCGCCCGTGCCAGAGCGCTTTGTGACATCCCTGCCTCGGCCAGGGCGAGGGTCAGTCTTTCACGGAATTGTAGTGCTCGGTCACGTTTGTCGATTTTTGTCAGCATGACAGGACAAAATCACATTTGTCGGATTTTGTGAACTAGTCTCCTTATGTTTGATGACCCGATACTTGCATAGGCTGCGCGGCATGAAACACGCACCAAGCGCAGGCCATGTCGGGGTCGAATGGCCGACAATCACTTTGATCATCATCTGTTACACTGCATGGGGCCTGGCGTTATGGCTCCTGCCGCTGGGCTTCGGCATCGTGGTCGCCGGTGTCGCGATCGCCCTGCATGCATCCCTGCAGCACGAGGTGATCCACGGACATCCCTTTCGGCGTCAATGGCTCAATGATCTTATGATCTGGCCCCCGTTGATGCTGACGGTGCCATACGCGCGCTTCAAGGCGACGCATCTTGCCCACCATCATGATGAAGTCATCACCGACCCATACGATGATCCCGAGAGCAATTTTCTCGACGGGCGCGTCTGGGACGGGCTGCCGCGCGTCCTGCAAGCGGTTTTGCGATTCAACAACACGATGGTGGGGCGGGTCACACTGGGCCCCTTGATCGGGACCGTTTCGTTCATCCTGTCGGACTGGCGCATCCGGGATCGCGCGGTGCTGCATGGATGGTCGTGGCATGTCCCGGCGGTGGCCATCGTGGTCGGTGTGGTGGCGGTATCGCCGATGCCGATCTGGGCCTATCTGATCGCGGCCTACATCGGCATGGCGATCCTGAAGGTCCGCACCTATCTGGAGCACCGTGCCACGGATCGCGCCAGCGGGCGCAGCGTCATCATCGAGCGTGGCGGTATCTTCGGGTTTCTGTTTCTCAACAACAACCTTCACGTCGTGCACCATATGCATCCCGGGGTCGCATGGTACGCGCTGCCTGCTGTCTACGCGAGGCGCAAGGCGCACTACCTGCGGCGCAATGGCGGCTATTTCTATGCCTCCTACGGCGAAGTGTTCCGTCGCTATTTCCTGCGCGCCAAGGACCCGGTGGCCCATCCGCTCTGGCGGCGGTGACCTGACAGGTGTCGGGGCGGTCGTGCTGCCCTGCCACGGCTTCTGTAGAACGCGGTTTTCAGGTGCATCTACCCTGATGGGTACCGAGGCAGTGCCCTAAAGCAACGGACGCCCACCCAGTCGGCTGACGAGGTGCGACTCGTCATCGTTGCGAAAGAAGGGCACTGCGGACACCGGGCCGCCGCCAGAGATATGGGCCATCAGTTCGGCCAACACGACCTGTGTGATAAAGGGCAGATCGAAGCGTCGTGCCTCGGCCAGTGGCACCCATTGCAGATGTGCCAATTCATCCTCGGCCCGTGAAAAATCATCCGCGTCACCCGCAAGCGCTGCCGCGTCGGCGAGGAAGAAACGTGCATCGAAGCGGCGTGGCCGGCCTACAGGTGTCACCGCACGAAAGAAGAAAGTCAGTGCCGCCGCATGGGGGACGTGCCCGGTGGCTGCGAACCCGCGCCAGCCGCGCGGTGGGTCGGGCCAGTCGCCCCTCGTTCCCAAGATCTGGCCGGTTTCCTCCCACAACTCGCGGATTGCCGCGGCGGCAAGCGTATCGGGGGCCACGGTGCTTTCCTCGGCCAGGCGCGCCAGATCCGCCGGATCAAGCGGCGAGGCGGGCAGGCCTTCGTCGTTTCTGTCGGTCGCACCACCGGGAAAGACGAATTTGCCCGGCATGAAGGCCGCCTTCGCGCCACGCTGCCCCATCAGAACGGCGGGTTCTGTCTCGCGGTTGCGCAGCAGGATGATCGTCGATGCGTCGCGGATGGCGGACTTGTCCATGCGGCCTCGTCAGTCGTGGCGCTGTCCGAACCCGTGCATCCGGCGCGCCCATTGGATGGCGACGACCATGCCCTTCATGCGTGGCAAAAGATAGAGCGACAAGGCCACCGCGCTGACAGACAGCACGACGGCCATGGTCAGCGGCTCGGGCCGGAACTGCACCCACATCAGGTGTATCGCAAAGCCGAGGATGTGGCCCACAAGCAGGATGGTCAGATAGGCCGGACCATCGTCCGCGCGGTGATGGTATAGCTCTTCGCCGCAGTTGGGGCAGGTGTCGACGACCTTGAGATAGCCCGAGAAAAGGGCGCCCTCACCACAGTTGGGGCAGTGCTTTTTCAATCCATGCCGGATCGCTGGCCCTGTGGGGCGGTCATCCTGTGTGGCTTCCGTACCGGTCATTTCTGCTCCTCTTTGGCGCATGAAGCTCACATCGTCCATGTCCGCGGCGATTTAAAGGGGGGCGGGCGGAAATGGCGCGGAAAGTTTTCAAAAGGCGCCGACGGAAAAGCGAGCCACCGCCGTTCAAGTCATATGTGCGGCGTCGAGACGCCGCCACAACCAAACAGAGGACAAGAGATGACTTACCGGATTTCGATGCCAGCTATTCTGGCAGTTCTTGCGGTCGCGGCATCGCCCGCGTCAGCGCAGGGAACAGGGCCCGACTTTGCAATGCTGGACCGCGATGGAGACGGCAGCGTCACGCTGGAAGAGCTGCAGTCGCTGAGTGCTGCACGGTTCACTGCGGCCGACACGAACGACGATGGCGCGCTATCCGCCGCAGAGATGGCCGCCGCTGCGGCTGCGCGTGCACAGGACCGTGCCAGCCGGCTGATCGCGCGTTTCGATACCAACGCCGACGGTATGCTGCAGATGGCCGAACTGCCGGATCGTGGTCAAGACCGCGCGGCGCGGATATTCGACCGGGTCGATGCCGATGCCGACGGGCTGATCTCGGAGGCTGAATTCGAGGCTGCTCGCGAAATGCGGCGCGCGCGTGCCGATGCGCGGCGTGACTGAGCTCTACAGCCGGGGGCAGGACGCCCCCGGCCAATTGCGCGATCATGGCAGACGGGCTAGCACGAAAGACGATGAACGCCGAGACCGATCCTTTCGCCACGCTGCCGGACGCCGCCCTTCTGGAGGCTTTCGCCAATGGCGACAGTCAGGCTGCCCGGGCGTTGACAGCGCGGCTCTTGCCGCGCGTGCTGGGGCAGGCGACCCGGATGCTGGGATCACGCAGCGAGGCCGAGGACGTGGCACAGGATGCGATGATGCGGCTGTGGAAGATCGCGCCCGACTGGCGGCATGGCGAGGCCGAGGTCACCACCTGGCTTTACCGCGTTGTGGCCAACCTCTGCACCGACCGCCTGCGCAAGAGGCGCAGGGCCATGTCGTTCGATCAGGTGCCCGAACCGCAGGATGGGACGCCGAGCGTGGCCACACGGATGCAGGACGATCACCGGATGCAGGCCCTGGCCGACGGGTTGGCCGCGCTTCCCGCGAGGCAGGCACAGGCGGTCGCGTTGCGCCATCTGGAGGGGCTTTCGAACCCCGAGATAGCACGGATCATGGACATTAGCGTGCGCTCTGTGGAAAGTCTGACAGCGCGCGGGAAACGGGCACTGGCCGGGATACTGGCCGGGCGCAAGGCAGAACTGGGATATGATGATGACAGGCCGGAATGACGATAATCTGGATGATCTTTTCGCGCAGGCCCGAAAGCAGGCGCCGAAGGTCGATGATGCACTGGTAGGCCGGGTGCTGGCCGATGCCGATGCCACGCAGGCGGGCTTTGCGGGCCGCATGGACGCCGCGCCGCGCGCGCGCGGGATCCGGTCATGGGTCCGTGATATGATTGGTGGCTGGCCCGCGGCGGGCGGCTTGGCGGCGGCGACCGTCGCCGGTGTCTGGTTCGGCATGGCCCCGCCCGCACCTGTGGCCGACGTCACGGCCCTTTTGGTCGGAGAAACGATCACGGTAGCGCTGGTGCCCGGTGATCTGGGTTTGCAGACAGGAGATCCGATCGATGGCTGATCCCCGGCCCGCAGAGCGAAAAAGCCTCTGGAAGGTGGTGCTCATTGTGTCGCTGGCGCTCAACCTGCTTGTGGCGGGTTTCGTGGTGGGCACGCTGGTGTCCGGTCGGCTTGGCGATGGCGCGCCGCGGAATTTCGAGCTGGGCGTCAGCCCTGTCGCGCGTGCGTTGACGGCCTCCGAACGTCGTGCGGTGGGTCGCGATCTGCGCCGCGCCCGCGTCCTGCGCGATCTTGCCCCGCGCGAGCATGCGGCCGATGTTGTTGCAGTGCTGCAGGCCCAGACCTTCGATCCGCAGGCGTTGCGGGCCGCCTTTGCAGCGCAAGGCGCGGAACTCCTTGACGTGCAGGACCGCGCGTCCGACGCGCTGGTCGAGGTGATTGCGCGGATGACGCCGGAACGGCGCGCGGCCTTTGCCGCCGACATCGCTGCGTGGATCGCCCGGGGTCGCGACGGGTTCCAGCCTTCTTCAGGCGGCTGAAAGGGCCATGGCGACCTGGTTGCGGCCTGCCGTCTTGGCGCGGTAGAGCGCCTTGTCGGCCCCGCGGCAAAGCTGGTTCAGCGGTTGCGGTGGCAGATCCCCCGCACCGCTGACCGCGACCCCGACCGACACCGAGACGGCCAGATGTGTCTCGCCGTCGTCGAGCACGAAGGGAAGATTTCCGATCACGCGTCGCAACCTGTCTGCCGCGAGCTTGGCTTGCCGTGCCGAGGTCTGCGGCATGGCGACGAGGAATTCCTCACCTCCGATCCGTCCGACCAGATCGATCGCCCGCAGGTTTTCCCGAAGGCGTGCCGCGATCGCCCGAAGCACGGCATCGCCGGCCGCGTGGCCATGGGCATCGTTGACCGTTTTGAAGTGGTCGATGTCGAGCATCATCACCGCGAAAGGCCGCTGGCTAGCCACCGCCTCTTCGGCCATGCGTGCCAGATGCGGCATCACGTAGCGGCGGTTGTAAAGACCCGTCAGCGGATCGGTCAGCGCCGCGTGCAGCCCGTCGCGCACCGTGGCGCGCAATCCGTCCTGCTGCAGTTTGCGCGCGACAAGCCCCTTGGCCCGGAGCGCCAGTTCGTCGCCCCGCACATCGTCGAACACCACGTCGTCAGCGCCCAGATCAAGATACATCGCGGCTTCGGCCTGTGCGCACTTCGGTACGATAACCAGCACCGCGACCATGCGCGTCGTCGCCCGCGCGCGCAATTCCGAGATCAGGTCAAAGCGGGCCGCCTGCGCCTGTGACCTGCGCCCAAGGTCGAGGATGACTGCATCCGGTGCACGTGGCGCCTTGCGGTTTTCAAGGATGTCTGAAAGCTGACAGGTCTCTAGCGCGTGACCCGGCAGTCGCGCCAGTGCCGCGATCGCATCGGCCGGCGGGCCGTCATCGGTGGCGATATAGGCCAGTTTCGCAGCACGGGTGAAGGCCTGTCGCGCGTCGCCGAAACCCAGCGCGCGACTGGTGCTTTCACGTAGGCTGAATTCCTGTCCCGCGCTCTTGATCCGCAACAGAGAGCGAACGCGCGCCAGAAGCAATGCATCCTCGACCGGATGGGGCAAGACATCGTCCGCGCCGGCATCGAGTGCGGCGAACCGAGCCTTCGCGGTGTCATCCTGTCCGGACGCGATGATAGCGATTCCTTCCGTGTTCGATGCATTGCGCAGGTCGCGGCAGAAGGCATTCAGGTTTTCCGCGTCACCGACCGGATTGAACAGGATCAGGTCAGGCCGTTGGCGAGTGATGGCAGCCTCTGCCTCGGCGCGGGTGGCGCAGGCAGTGACACGGTAATGCGCGCTTTGCAATTTGACCTTCAGCACGATGCGCTTGGTCGCGACGCTGTCTACGATCAAAATCCGCGCTGTCATTGTTGCAACCCTTCTGGCCATCCCGCATGTAGGACTCGCAGTTTCACCAAGATTGGTTAAGAAAGTCTTGCAATCCCCCGGAAGGAGAGCCCGTGAACACAGAACGCGCTCAGGTCATTGCCCTTCAGGCCCTTGGCTGGCTGGTTGCCCATGAAGAGCTTTGTCCCGTTTTTCTCGGGGCGACCGGTGGGTCCGAAACCGATTTGCGCGCACGTGCGGCCGATCCGGATTTTCAGGCATCGGTCCTGGAATTCATCACCATGGATGACGCATGGGTGATGGCGTTCTGCGACGCGGTCGGCTTGGCATATGATCAGCCGTTGCAGGCGCGCTTCGCGCTGCCCGGGGCCGAACAGGTCAACTGGACCTAGAGATCGATTTTCACGATCCCTTCGGGCTCTGCCGCGCGACTTTGGCAGAGGATCATTTCATTGTCGCGCTGGGACTGTGACAAGACGAAATCACGATGCTCGACCGCGCCGGACAACAGGGTGCATTTGCAAACGCCGCAAAGCCCGTCGCTGCACTTGATATCCACGGGCACCCCCGCCGCGATCAGTGCATCGGCCGCGCTTTGATCGGCCGGAACCGTGATGCGGCGCCCGTCTTTCAGTTCCAAAGCGAACGGATGGTTTTCGAAAGCGGCCTGGTCGGGCACGGCGAAATACTCCAGGTGCCGTGCGGCTTGCGGAAAACCGTTCGACGCTGCCGCATCGATGACGGCCGTCATGTAAGCGTCGGGACCACAGGCGTAGATATGGGCCCCCTCGCTGTAGCGTGTGAGCGTCGCCAGATCGGCGCGGGTACCTTCGTCAGAGACATGCAGATGGACATTGTCGGCCCATGGGACCCCTTGCCGGTCCGGCCGGAATGCCACCTCAGCCCGCGTACGGACGCTGTAATGCATAGTGAAATCGCCGCCGATCGCGTGCAGCCGATGGGCCATCGCGATCATCGGCGTGATCCCGATTCCGCCGCCGAAAAGCAGCGTTGCGGTGGCATCCTCTTGCAGGGGAAAATGGTTGATGGGGGGTGAAACGAAGACCCGCCGTCCCGGCGCGAAGATACGGTGCATCAGTTGCGATCCGCCGCGGCCCGTGTCTTCGCGCAATACCATGATCTGGTAGCTGCCACGGTCAGACGGGTCGCCCGCAAGCGAATACTGGCGGAAGAACTCCGGTGCGATCAGCACATCGATATGGGCGCCCGCGGTGGCAGGAGGCAATTCGCCGCCGTCGGCACGCACGATTGTGTATTTCGTGATCGCCTCGGTCAGGCGCTCGGCCTCGGAGATGATCGCGGGGATCGCGGGGGCGGCACCCGGGGCGGGTGCGTAGACGTGCTCGGGTGGTGCGCCGCGCAACCGGCGCGCACGGTGCTCATCGGCATCTATCATCGCGGCATAGGCGGCAATGCCGGCCTCGCGGTCCATGGGGGCGGGCCACGGATCGGGCGGCGGGGCGAGCGGTGCGGGATAGACCGCGAGCGTCTGGTCGGCATGACGCAGCACGAGATCCGTTTGCAAATCACGCGCGTTGACGGGATGGCGTGACGGTCGGTAGGGGCCGTCATCTTCCATCTCGAGATCCCACCACCATTTCTTGACCGGATTGATCCGGCCCTTGCCTACAACATCGTCCAGTTTCGCAAGCGCCTTTGCCGCGCCGGGCGTGGTCATCGCCAATTTGCGGAAAGGCGCCTCGGCGAACAGCCCTTCGAGGTTCCACGGACAGGTCTTCATGCAGCGCCCACACATGGCGCCGTTCTTCTGACTGACACGGTAGGTCGTGCATTTCTGGCTGTCTGACTTCCAGATTTCATAGCCGTTGAACATCAGCTTCGGCCCCGCGGTGATCGCACCCGACGGGCATTCCCGGGCGCATTTGTTGCACGCGTCGCAGAACCTTTGCAGGCCGAAGTCAATGGGCCTGTCGTGTGTCATCGGCATGTTCGTGGTCACGACACCGGACTTGAGGCGCGGCCCAAGGAAGGGGTTGAGGATGACCTCGCCGATCCGGCTTACCTCTCCCAACCCGGACAGAAGCAGCAAAGGGGGATGCAGCACCTCTTCGTCCATGGCCGAATGCACCCGCGCCTCGTAGCCGAGGTTGCGCAGGTGCCGGGCCAGAACGCCACCCAGCAGCGAGAACCGCAGGTAGGCCCGCATGGATTGGGCACAGGCGATCCAGTCGTCGCCCGAGGCACCCTCCATCGTTTCGTGGCCCTGATCGACGATGATCGAAATTGCATGATCGTGATAGGGGTCGATGGGCGCGCCCGCGGCGTCATGGCTGTAGTAGGCGAAATCGGGGCAGGCAGACAGACCGACGGCATCGACGCCCAGAAAGTAGAGTGCTGCCTTGATGTTGGCGGCATTGCCTTGCGGCGTGTTCTCGGTACGGGCGGCGGCAGGATCACCATCCTGCAGCAATACCAAGGCCCCCATGGTGGTGCGGAATGCGAAGGCGGATGCCGATTTGCGCACGAAATTACCGTTTTTCGTGGCCTCCTGTACCGGTTTGCCGAGATCGCCGAAAAGGGCGCGGGCGAACATGTTGGCGCGCTTGGGAACGCGGGCGACATTGGCGCGATCGATATAGGTGGTCGGGTCGTCAACGCGCTTGAGCGTCTCGAACGGATGGGGGCCGAGATGGTAGTCGCGCCTGGCAAAGGGATCGCGTGTGCGGGCGGATGCCGCATGTGGGCCGAGCCCGGTGCGGTAGCTGACGGGCGGCTTCTGGCCGGGCGTCAGCGGTCTGTCGGTCCCGAAGGCCAGCGTGGTCGTTACTGCGGCCAGACCGTAGCGGTCCCCTGTAAAGGGATTGCACAATACGCCGTCTTCCAGCGCCACCAGCCCGGCTTGTGCGGCCAAGGCGCCGAGATGCACGTCCGAGGCGGCCATGGAATGCGCCCGCGCTTCGTACCCCAATGTGCGGATGTAGCTGGCGAGGGTCACCGCGGTCTCCATCCCGCGCAGGCAGGCGCGGTGGGGCAGGGCGTCCCTGATCCAGTCGCTGCCCGGCTCGTCTTCGCGCGGGGCGCGCGGGTGGTCGTAAAGAAAGACGATCGCGTGGGTGTGGTGGTGGCACGCCCGTGGTGGCATGGCCATGCTGTCACGCAGACCTGCCAGAATGACATCGATCCCCGCGGCAAGTGTCTTGGGCTGCAAACTGCGCAGCCTTTCAGCCAGTGGGTCCACATCGGGATTGGTAAGCGGCTCGGCTAACCAAGCTTCGGGCGGGATGACACAGGTGCCCACCATGGCCGCATCACAATAGTAGCCGAACGCCTTGAGATGATTGGCCCTTTCGATGGGATCGTCGGGTATTTCGGCCGTTTCGCGCTTGACCAGACCGTCGCGGGTGGCATCCAGCATTGCCTGGTAGTCCTGCATCGCATTGATGATGCTGAGCGGATCTTCGGGGCGGCGAAACGTCAGTTGCGTCATCGGCGGCAGGCCGGCCGGATTGACACTGTCCTGCCGCCTGAGTGTCTCAAGCGGGAAGGGCCCGAGGTGCATCGGACGGGACTTGTACGAGCGCAGCTTCAACATCGGTTGACAGCGTCGGCCGCAGAGGGTCGGGTGTCAATGGCGACAGGGGCGGGACATGACATGATCAAGGGCATCATCTTCGACAAGGACGGCACGCTTTTCGATTTCAATGCCACCTGGGGTCTGTGGGCACGCGGCATGCTCGTGGCGGAGACCGGCGGCGATGCCGCGCTCTTCGCGCGTCTGGCGGTTGCGCTGGGCTATGATGTCGAGGCCAACCGTTTCCGCCCCGGTAGTGTCGTGATCGCGTCGACCGCGGGCGAAGTCGCCAGTGTGATCCAGTCTGTCATACCCGATCTCGACCGTGACGATCTGCTGGAACGCATGAACGCGGCCGCCGCCGGTGTCAGCCAGGTCGAGGCTGTGCCGCTGCGGCGCTACTATCAGGAATTGCAGGCGACAGGACTGAAGCTGGGTATCGCCACCAATGACGCGGAAGCACCCGCACGGCGGCATCTTGAACGCGCAGGTGTGGACCATGTCTTCGATTTCATCGCAGGCTATGACAGCGGCTTCGGGGCCAAGCCCGGGCCGGGACAATTGCTGGCATTCTGCGAAGCGACGGGCCTTGCGCCACAAGACTGCCTGATGGTGGGTGACAGCACGCATGATCTTTTTGCGGGCCGTGCGGCGGGGATGTGCACCGTGGCCGTCCTGACGGGGCCCGCGCCGGATCACGAACTGCGCCCCCATGCCGACGCGGTTCTCGACAATATCGGCGAAATCCCCGGCTGGATCGCGCAGGAATACCCACGGGCTTTCTGAATGCGACAGCTTGTGTCGGTTTCCCGTCATAAACAGCGGGGCCGGTCTGCAAGTGTGGCCGAAGGAAAGGCACGGGGGACCGGCATCATGGTGGACATGTCAATCAGGACAAGACGGCGCGGCGGCGGACGCGCGGGGGCGGCGACGCGGCGCGGAACCGCGGTGATCGAGCAGATGCCGTGGCGTGTTCCCGTCAACACCGACCGCCCGACCGAGCCGCTTGACCCTGAAGGTGTGCAGGCGATTCACGACGGGGCGATGCGCATCCTCGAGGAGATCGGCATCGAATTCCTGAACGAGGAAGCGCTGGCGCTGTTCCGGGAGGCGGGCTGCCGCGTGAACGGCACCAACGTGCGGATGGGACGTGATTGGGTGATGGAAATGCTGGGGCATGCGCCCGCGCAATTCGACATCACACCGCGCAATCCCGCACGGAAGATCACGGTCGGCGCGGGGCACATGCTTTTCGGCAATGTCTCGTCTCCACCCAATTACTTCGATCTGGAAATCGGCAAGAAGGTCACGGGCAGTCGCGAGCAATGCGCGAACCTGCTCAGGCTGACGCAGTATTTCAACTGCATCCACTTTGCCGGCGGATACCCGGTCGAGCCTGTGGATATCCACGCCTCGGTCAGGCATCTCGACGTTCTCTATGACAAGCTGACGCTGACCGACAAGGTCCCGCATGCCTATTCGCTGGGCAAGGAACGGGTCGAGGACGTGATGGAGATGGTCAGGATTGCGGCCGGTCTCAGCGAGGAAGACTTCGCGGCGAAACCGCATATGTATACCAACATCAATTCGACCTCGCCGCTCAAGCATGACATTCCGATGATCGATGGCTGCTTGCGTCTGATCCGGCGCGGACAGGCCGTGATCGTCACGCCGTTCACTCTGGCGGGGGCGATGGCCCCGGTGACGATGGCAGGAGCGGTCTCACTGTCGATTGCTGAATCCCTGAGCGCCATCGCGCTTTTCCAGTATGTCCGGCCCGGGGTGCCTTGCGTGATCGGCACCTTCACAAGCAATGTCGACATGAAGTCGGGCGCGCCCGCATTCGGCACGCCCGAATATATGCGTGCGACGCAAATGACCGGTCAGATGGCACGGTTTTATGGCCTGCCGTTGCGCGGATCGGGTGTCTGTGCCGCCAATGTTCCCGACGGGCAGGCGATGTGGGAGACATCGAATTCGCTCTGGTCGGCGGTGCAGTCGGGCACGAACGTCGTCTACCATGCGGCTGGCTGGCTCGAGGGTGGTCTGGTCGCCAGCCCTGAAAAGTTCGTCATGGATTGCGAGCTGATCCAGATGATCCAGCGCTACATGGCGCCTGCAATCGTCGATACCTCGCCTGAGTCGATCGCCTTCGATGCGATCAAGGAGGTCGGATCGAACGGCCATTTCTTTGGCATCCAGCATACCCAGGACCGCTACGAGAGCGCCTTTTACCAGCCTTTCGTCTCGGACTGGCGAAACTTCGAAGCCTGGGAACTGGCGGGCGGGATCTGGACGGCCGAGCGGGCGCACAGGGTCTTCAAGGACATCATCGCCACTTTCGAAGCTCCGCCGATGGACGATGGTATCCGTGAAGAGCTTGCGGACTTTGTCGCACGCCGCAAGACAGAGGGCGGCGCGCCGACCGATTTCTGATCATTGCATCAGGCAACGGGCGTTTCTTGCTGCGGTCAGGGTTGCGACAGCGCGGTGCGATCAATCGGCGAAGAATTGAGACAATTGAGCGGTTAAATGCCGCCCTCTGGCCCAAGAGCTGCCATAGGCTTGCCCAGAACTCCTGACACATATGTATCTCGGGACACTCACCTGGGGATCAGACATGAAGACCACGCTGCGCGCTGCCACCATCATCTTCGCCACTTTCATGGGGACATCGGCTGCCGCGGAATGCGTGACACCCAACAACGTCAACGAGATGGCGACAGAGATCGCAACGGGCCTGAACCAGAGCCGCCGCGCCAATGGCGAAGCGCCCCTGCGGTTCAACAGGCAACTGGGGCGCGCAGCGATGCGGCACGCCTGTGATATGCTCGCGCACGATTTCTTCGATCACCGCGGCAGCGACGGCAGCAGTTCCCAGATCCGTGTGACCAATGTAGGCTACAATGCCTGCATCGTGGCCGAGAACATCGCATGGGGCTATCCGCGCCCCGAACAGATCATCACGGGCTGGATGAATTCGCCCGGTCACCGCCGCAACATGCTGCACCCGCGCATCGAGGAATTCGGGGTCGGGATCACCCAGGGGCCGCGCGGACCTTATTGGGTGCTTGTTGTCGGAAAGAAGTGCTAGACGCTAGACATCGATCCAGATCGTCACCGGTCCATCGTTCACCAGACTGACCGCCATATCCGCGCCGAACGCGCCCGTGGCGGTCGCAATCCCCAAAGCGCCCAGATCGGTGACGAAGCCTTGATAGAGCGCTTCGCCAACATCGGGTTTCGCGGCTGCCGAAAAGCCGGGCCTGTTCCCGCGTGAGGTATCGGCGGCAAGCGTGAACTGGCTGACAACCAGTGCCGCACCGCCGATATCGACGAGCGACCTGTTCATCTTGCCATCATCGTCCCTGAAGATCCGCAGCTTGCTGATCTTGGCGGCCAGAGCCTTGCCTTTGGCTGCATCGTCGCCTTCCATGGCGCAGATCAGGATTACCATGCCGGGACCGATCTCGCCGATCACCTCGTCCGCGACCGTGACCGATGCACTGCTGACGCGCTGGACCAGCGCCCTCATAGCTCGTGCGCCCAGGGCGCGTCGGCGCCGGCACGGCTGACGGTAACGGCTGCGACGGTTGCCCCGAAGGTCAAGGCGGACTCGATCGTCGTGTGATCGAGGTGGCCGATGCCATCCTTGGTCAGGCAACCGTCCCGATGGAGGCTGGCCAGCAGGCCCGCGTTGAACGTATCGCCCGCACCGACGGTATCCACGACTTCGGCCCTTCTTGCGGCCACGAAGACCTCATGCGCGGCGGTATATCCCGTTACGCCCCTCGATCCTTCGGTGATGCACAACAGCTTGATGCCACCGGCCACCAGTTGCCGGGCGGCGCTTGCGCTGTCCTGATCGGGGTAGAACCACGCCAGGTCCTCGTCCGACATCTTCACGATGTCGCATAAGGCCAGCATGCGCCCGATGCGGTCGCGATACTCGGCCTCGTCAGTGATGAAGCCCGGGCGCACGTTTGGGTCCATCATCACCACGGCAGACCCCATGGCCTTGCGCGCCAGCGCCTCGTAGGCGGCCGCGCAGGGATCGACGGCAAGCGAGATACCGCCCAAGAACACCGCATCTGCCGTCACCTCCGGCAGATCATCGGCGATGATCATGCGGCCGGCGGTATTTTCGTCGTAGAAGGCATAGGCCGCGTGACCATCGGTTAGCGTGACGAAGGCAAGGGTGGTCGGGCGGTCCGAAATCGCGGCCGGGCTGCCATCGACCTTCGAGGCGGCGAGGCGCTCACGCAGCATATCCCCGAAGAGATCCGACGACAGGCCGGAAAAGAACTGTACCGGCGCGCCGAGCCTGCCCAGGGCTACAGCTGTGTTGAACACCGCGCCGCCGGCGTGGGGGGCAAAAGCGTTTTTGCCGTCGCGGGTTTCGCAAGGCAACATGTCGATCAGGGCCTCTCCGGCACAAAGGATCATGGCTGGGACCTTTCGGGTATCATTGGCTGTTCGCGATCACGAAGCCGACGCCGAGCGCAACAATCAACCCGGCAATGACGGCAAAGGCGATCTTCCATGCCGAAAACGGGCGTTCGCCCTGCACACGGCCCGTACGCCCGTTCACGACGAAGCGAAAGGACTTGCCGCGATACCTGTAGGCCGCAAGCCAGACCGGCAAAAGGATATGCTTGAAGGTGACGTCGCTCACGTCTGTATCGACGCTGCTGATGCGCTGATCGTCACCGCCGATATCATACTTGATATCGCGGCGGATCATCCGATCCATGTAGGCGCGGGCCTCGGTGAAGCCGTCAACCAGTTCGACCTGATACCCTTCGGCGCGGAAACCGGCGATGAATTCGGGCTTGTAGGGTTCGAGCGAGGACAGATCCCACGGTTCCAGCGCGTCGGTATAGCGTTTGGGCAGCGACTTCGAAGCCAGCACCAGCACGTCGTCGAAGAACCGTGCAACACGGCCACTCGCCGGGCGCCACCGTGTTTTGCGTACGCGGATCGTGCGGCGTTTGCCGTCGCGCACCACGGTGCGGGATTGATAGTAATGCGTCCCGCGCTGGCCTGTGTACCGGCTTCTGGTGTCGGCATCGAAGGTCCAGTAGGGCACGTAGATGCCGTTCATCCGGCGCCCCTTGCGGGCATATTCCGTCAGGCCGTTGGGCGCGAACCAAAGCGACCCGAGCCATTCGGTCATCGCGTCGCGCGCGCCCTTTTCATCCAGCGCGAAAGGCAGAAGGCCGCGGGGTTTGATATGGCGGTGCGCACCTGTGTTGGCGACGACGGGTGTCGCGCAAAAAGGGCATTCGGCGGCATGAATATCGGGATCGAACTCGGTCTGCGCCCCGCAATTGGGGCAGTCGATGATGCGCGTTTCCTCGATGTCTTCGGCGGCCAGCTGCTGGTTCACGGCCTGCTGAAAGTCGATCTCGCGGATACTGCCCTGCCATGGCCCGCTGTCCGAGATCGGCTGGATATTCCCGCAATGATCGCACGTCATTCTTTCTCCGCCGGGGTCGAACCGGAGGTCCGATCCGCAATTGTCGCAGGGAAAGCGGTGCGCGGCGGGGGTGATTGCTGTATCGGTCATCGGCTAGAGGATCTTGTGCATGAAGCGCGGCATCATCGTCCGCAACGCACCATCGAATAGAACATTGTGCCGCCAGAAATGGAACAGCCCGTGCAGCGCACCGGCTGACAGCAAGACAAGCAGGGCCGTCCAGCCGGTGTCATGCGGCAGGATTTCAAGCAGCGCCAGCGCGTTGAGCATCACCGTCGCCGCCAAAAGCACATAGAGGCCGCGATGGATCCAGGGATAGGCTGTGCGCATGGTGCCTGTCAGCTTGGGGCCGGGTTTGCACATCATGCCGCGGGTCAGTGCCATCCCGATCCAGACCGCACCCCCGATGACGAAAGCCCACCGCAAGACGGGCGCCGACGTTCCGCCTTTGACCATCATCAGGATCAGCATCAGGATCGACCAGTGCAGCACGATTGTCAGGCGGCGGCGTGTCATTCGGCAAAGGTCATCCCGCAGGCGGCGGTGGAGGCGGTGGCATGACTGTGAACAGCTGCGCAAGCTCGGTCACGTCACCCGCTTTCTTCCAGCCGTCCTGTCCCTGGGTCCAGACCATGCTGTCGCGGCTGAGCGACCCGTCGGTCACCATGCGGCCCAGTTTCGCTTTCGAGAACGGGCCGCTTACCTCGCCGTTCTTGGCGATATGCCAGACATGTTCGACCGGCGGTGGCGGAGGCGGGGCAGCGGATGCCGGGGCCGGCTGTTGCCCCCACGGGCCGGGGTTCATCATCATGTTGCCCATCGCCATGCCCATGCCGGCACCAAGACCTGCTGCCATGCCGCCGCCAGCGGGATTGTCGGCGGCCCGGGTCATGGCCTCGGCGGCGGAATACTGCGTGAACTTGCCCAGATCCCCGGCCAGCCCCATGGATGTCCGCTTGTCCAATGCCTGTTCGACCGCGGGAGGCAGGCTGACATTTTCGATATAAAGCTCGGGGATGGTCAGACCGTATTGCTTCATCGTGGGGTCGATGGCGCTTGCGACGAGCTTGCCCAGATCGGCAGTATTCGCCGCCATATCCAGAACGGGAATACCCGAGGCGGCAATCGCGCGGCTGAATTCCTGCACGATGATGTTGCGGATCTGGTAGCTGATCTCGTCCATCGTGAATTCACCGTCGGTGCCGACGATTTCGCGCATGAAGACCGCCGCGTCCGCCACTTTGACGGTGTAGGTGCCGAAGGCGCGCAGGCGGGTCGGGCCGAATTCGGGATCGCGCACCATGATGGGGTTCTTCGTGCCCCATTTGAGGTTGGAAAAGCGCGTGGTGTTGACGTAGTAGATTTCCGACTTGAACGGGCTTTGGAACATGTGGTCCCAATGCTGCAGCGTGGTCATGATCGGCATGTTGTTGGTTTCGAGCATGTAGAGACCGGGCGTAAAGACATCCGCGAGCTGCCCTTCATGCACGAAGACCGCCGCCTGTCCCTCGCGTACCGTCAGCTTGGCGCCGTATTTGATTTCGTGGCCGTGGCGCTCGAACCGCCAGACCATCGTGTCGCGGGTGTCGTCCGTCCAGTGGATGACGTCGATGAATTCACCTTTGAGGAAATCGAATATGCCCATAACTCATGGTCTCCATAGGGGGGTGGTGCGATGGCTGCTGAAAATCATATATCGTCAACTCGCCCCCGCTGCCAGATAATCGCGCGCGATCTGTCGGGCGATGGGCGCGGCGGTGGCGGCGTCCATGCCGGTTTGCAGGCGAGCATCGTAGAGCATCTGCAATAAAAGCTCGTCATGGGTGGTCAGCAGGGCGAATTCCTCGTCGTCGTTGAAGATCGACGGACGGGCCTGCGGACTGTCGTTGGCAAGGCCCATCCCCTGCGCGAGTTCCTCGTGGATGCAAGCCGACCGCATGAGGCTGGGATGTTCCGCCCGGATCAGTGCCACGGCCTTGTTGTAGTTCGATCGGCCGAGCTCGAACGTGCCGATCACGACGCAAAGCTGGTCACGGGGCAGGTTCTCGAAGCTGCGGACGGTCGCCTCGGAGATGCTGGGGATCAGGCGGCGCAGGGTAGCGCCATAGGCGCGGCGTTCCTCTTCGTGAAGAAAGAGCACGCGAAAGTTCGGATCGCGGTCGGTCAGTGTGATCGGTACATCCGTCAGCCGCGACAGACGCGCGGCGTAAGTCGCCACCGTCGCCATGTCGCGGTCACGCTGGGCCTGCGGGACCAGATCGCCGAATTCCACCGACATGCGGATCGGCCCGTCCCAACGGCGCAATGTCGAGATGGTGCTCCGCGCCCGCTGGAAATCACTGTCGTCCTCGTACTCGCTGAAAAGGGCGATACGTACGAAATTACGGGCCAATGTGGTGTCGGTGAAAGTCGTGTCGGGTCCGCCACCGTCGCCACGCAAAAGACCCTGCGCCAGCAGGTTGTCCTGCAACCGCGTGTAATAGCTGGCCAGCGCCATGCTTTCCGCACTGGGGGTGCCCGTGGGCACGGGGGCCGGCCGCGCAACCGGCGTCGTGGTGGGCGGCAGGGGGTCGCGCGCCATGGAAAGCCGGTCACACCCCGCCAGCCCGAGCAAGAGCGTCAGGCCGAGCAAAAAGGCTTTGCGACCCCGCACCAGTCTCACATCAGGTGCCGGTAGATGTGCCGACGGTATCGCCAAGCCCGGTCTTGCGGGCCTTGGCTGCAGCGAGCGTGTTCTTGAGCTCTTCTTCCATCTTTTCCAGTTCGACCTCGGCCTCGGCGCGCTTGCGCTTGCCTTCGTCCGCGATCTCGAGGCTTTCGTTGATCGTGGCGACAAGATTGGCGTTCGCTTCTTTCACGGCATTGATGTCGAAGACGCCGCGCTCCATTTCCTCGCGGATGGTCCTGTTGGCCTGCCGCAGGTTTGCGGCGTTGGCAGTGAGAAGTTCGTTGGTCAGGTCATTGGCGTCACGGACCGCCTCGGCCGCTTCGGACGACCGCTGGATCGTGACGGCCTGTGCCAGTTGGGTTTCCCACAGCGGAACGGTGTTCACGAGGGTCGAATTGATCTTGGTGACCAGCGACTTGTCGTTTTCCTGCACCAGCCGGATCGACGGCAGCGACTGCATGGTCACCTGACGGGTCAGCTTGAGGTCATGCACACGGCGCTCCAGATCGTCGCGCGCGGCGCGCAGGTCGCGTAGTTCCTGCGCTTTCATGACGGCCTGATCCTCGGGTGCTGCTTCGACCTCCGCCTCCTTTGCGGGGATGGTGTTGGCGTCGAGATCGGCGATCTTGGCTTCGCCGGCGGCGATGTAGAGGCCCAGTTCGTCATAGAAGGCGAGCGTCTTTTCATAGAGCAGATCAAGGCTTTCGATATCCTTCAACAGCACGTGTTCGTGCTTGAGAAGATCATCGGTGATCCCGTCGATCTGACCCTGCACTTCTTCGAAGCGGGCGGCGAACTTTGCCATCGGTGCGGCGCGGCCCAGAAGACGCTCCCACCAACTGCGTTTGCGGCGGACATCGAGTTCGGAGATCGAGAACCCGCGGATCGTCGTGACGATGTTGCGCAGGCTGTCTCCCGCGGGTCCCACATCCTTGTTGCGCACACCGGCGAGCATCGACTGGCTGATCTGCTGCAATTCGGCCTGAGCCGAGGATCCGAATGAGACGATGGAATTGGTATCGCTAACATCGATCTCGGATATCCGTTTTTCGATCTCGGCGGTCGTCGGAGGGTCGGCTTGTTCGATGGTAATCAGCTCGCCTTTCGGTTCTGGCAGGACAACAGCGGTGACTTTCTCGACCTCGGTCAAGGCTGCTTGGGCTTGTTGGCGGACGGTTTCGGACATGGTTTATTCCCCTTTGTTATTCAGATGGACCCCTTCGCGCTGGAGCCGGTCACGCAATACGTTGATTTCAATATCCATGTCGCTGCGGTCGTCGAGCATCATCTTCTCGGTGCGGGCAGCAAAATTCTTTTGCAGGTCGTCGAGCAGCGCCTCGAAACTGGCGCGGGCTTCGGCGTCGTGATTGCGCCGGTAAAGGTCGACGAACTTGATCGTCGCGTCACGCGCACCCATCAGATAGACGCTCAGGAACTTGCGCACTCCGGTCAGATCGCGGGGGTCTTCCTCGACCGTGCGGATCATGCGGCGGGCGATCGTCTGGAAGTCCTCCACCCTGTCGGTCAGGCGGCGGTCGGACAGGGTCATGATCTGCTGCTTCATGGTCTGCAGGTGCACCTCGGCCTCGTCCACGACGCGGGCGACGCGGTCTTGCTGGAAAGTATCGACCCCCGCGATCCGCTTGTCGGACAGAGGGTCGATCCCGAAGGTGACTACATGCAGCCCCAAGGCCGCCACACCATAAAGGAGCGAGCCGACAGTGCCACTATCGCCGGTATAGGCTGCGATGGCGGCGCCGATGCCCGTCAGCGCCGAGGCGATCATCTTGCGCGGCACCGCCGGACGGCGCGCGACCTTGCGCGCATTGTAGGCGGCCTCTGCAACCAACCCCTCTTGCAGTATCCATGCCGCCATGGTCAGCACCGCCGCGCCAAACAGTGCCGTCAGCAGCGTGGCCGGGCCGCTGCCCAATGACGTCAGCGCAAGGACCAGGCCCGGCAAATACAACAGTCGACCGCGCCTGCCAGCGGCGTTGACGGCGCGCTCTTCGGCTGCCGTGGGTTTCACCCCCGCACCTGCAGGGCTGAATTTGCCGCCGAACCGCTGTGCCATCACGCTGCCCCCAGAATCCCGGATGCGACACCGAAGAGAAGAAGAACAAGCAAGACATAGGTTACGCGGCTGATTTTACCGGGGAACATTCCCTCATCCTTTGCATCGGGGGCGTTGGCGAAGACGCGCATGGAACCTATCATCGCGTTCAGGACAATCGCGAGTATCGCGATAAAGGCTGCAATCAGGACCAAACGGATCATGTCATGTCACCTTGCCGGTTTGTGTGCCCTATCAGATAGGGAACGCGTAACGGTTTTGCGAGGGCACCAGTCCGCAGACGCCTTTTCCGGCCATGATGCCCGTGCACCCCGCGCCCCCCGAGGACGAGGGATACTTTCCAGAATGCACGGTGATCTGTCAGGAACAAGAGTTTAATCACGCCGCCGTTTCGGCTTTGGCGCGGCTGTCGCGGGTTTGCGCCGGCGTTGCGGTTTGGGCTTGTCGTCCAGCCCCAATTGATCGCGCACGACGCGCTGGCGCAATTCCTCGACCTCGCCCGCCTTCAGATCGCCCAGTTGGAACGGGCCGTAGCTGACGCGGATCAGGCGGTTGACGGCGACGCCGATCGCCTGCATCGCCTTGCGGATTTCGCGATTCCTGCCCTCGCGCAGGGCTACTGTCAGCCAGGCGTTGGCCCCCTGCTGGCGGTCGAAGGTGACGGTCATGGGCTGGTAGGTGATGCCGTCGACCTCGATACCGTTGCGCAACAGTTGCAGCTTGTCCTCGCTGACAGCGCCGTTGATCCGCACCCGGTATCGCCGCAGCCAGCCGGTGCTGGGCAGTTCCAGCCTGCGCTTGATCTCGCCATCATTGGTCAGCAGCAAGAGCCCCTCGGAATTCAGGTCCAGACGCCCCACCGACATCACCCGCGGCATGCCCTGCGGCAGGTTGGCAAAGACCGTGTCGCGATCCTTCTCGTCCCGTTCTGTCGTTACCAGCCCTGCCGGTTTGTGATAAAGCCACAGCCGCGGTGGATCGGGTTCGCCGACTTCTTTGCCGTCGACCACGATCCGGTCGCTTTCGACAACATTCAGTGCCGGTGAGGTGATGACCTTGCCGTTCACGCTGATGCGGCCCGCAGCGATCATACGCTCGGCCTCGCGCCTGCTGGCGATACCTGCGCGTGACAGGACCTTGGCGATACGGTCGCCTGGATTGGGGGTGTCAGTGGTCATGGCTCACCCATAAGCAGCGCGGTAGGGGCTTGCAACGCCCTTGCGGCGGCGCGCCGGTGCGGGCAAGACGGAATGATGGAGTTCCGCAGCCATATGCACATCGCCATGGACGAGGCCCGCGCCGCCGCCGCGCGGGGCGAGGTCCCTGTCGGCGCCGTGATCGCAGGACCGCAAGGTGTGATTGCCCAGGCCGGCAACCGCACCCGCGAAATGCACGATCCCACAGCCCACGCCGAGATGCTTGCGATCCGCGACGCCTGTGCGGCGCTGGGGCAGGAGCGTCTGGCGGGCTATGATCTCTATGTCACGCTGGAGCCTTGCCCGATGTGCGCAGCGGCCATCAGCAACGCGCGCATCGCGCGGCTCTATTACGGGGCAGCAGATCCCAAATCGGGCGGTGTGGCGCAGGGGCCGAAGGTTTTCACCCATGCCCAGTGTCACCACGCGCCCGAGGTCTACGACGGTCTGGATGCCGCCGCCTCGGAAGCGTTGCTGAGAGAGTTCTTCGCCGCCAGACGGTGACATGCGCCCGTCGCCGCACGATTTTCAGATCTCTATCGTTTCCATCACCTCCGGCACCTTTACGTCCAGTTCTGGCAGTGCATCGACAAGTGGGGCGGCGGATTGCGCCAGCAGCGGAAAGGTCTTGTAGTGACACGGGATCACAGTGGTGAAGTTGAAGTAGCGTTTGGCCGCATAGGCCGCCCCCTCCATCCCCATCGTGTAGTGCCCGCCACAGCAAAGGATGCCGATGTCGGGGTTATAGAAGTCGCCCATCCATTCCATGTCGGCCATGATGTCGGTATCGCCCGACACATAGATCATATGCCCCTCGCCCTTGATCATGTAGCCGGCTTCGGTGCCTGCATAGGCGCTGCCGACCGAGGAGGAATGCGTCGCCTGTACCATCGAGACCTGCGCCCCGTTCAGATCGACGGTGCCGCCCTTGTTGAAATCGATGCTCTGGTGGGCGCTGAAGATACCGCAAAGTTCGGGGATGCCGACGACGGTGGCGCCGGTCTCTCGGGCGATGGCGTCGACCTCGGCGGTGTGATCGAAATGGCCATGCGTCAAAAGAATATGTGTGGCACCGGCCAGCGCCTTGGCGCGGGCGTCATCGGGAAACAGAGGATTGCCTTCCAGCCACGGGTCGACCAGCAGAACGGCCTCTGCGATCTCGATCCGGAAACTTGCGTGCCCGAGCCATGTGATTTTCATGTGAACCTCCCTAAGTTGCCGTAAGCAGGATAGGGCAGACATGCAGGGGTGCAAATGGATTGGTTGCAGCAATTCGACGGCTATTGCGAGCGGACGGATCTGACCTACTGGTCCGAGCCGGTCAACGCGGTCACCAATCTGGCGTTCATCATTGCCGCGCTGTTTTTCTGGCGGCGCAGCGCAGGGTTCCCGCTGGCGCGGACGCTTACGGTGATCCTTTTCGCGATCGGCGTGGGCAGCTACCTGTTTCACACCCATGCAACTGCATGGGCGCTCTTGCTGGATGTGGTGCCGATCGCCGCGTTCATTCTTGTCTATCTCTTCGCGGTGAACCGTGACGTGGTCGGGATGAACGGCTGGTTCGCCTTTTCGGCCACCTGCCTCTTTGTGCCTTATGCGGCGGCCGTGGTGTGGCTGACGGCGCGACTGCCTTTCTTCAATATCTCGGGGTTCTATTGGACGGTGCCCCTTCTGCTTTGCATCTATGCCGTTCCGCTGCGCCACAGGCGCGGAATCGCCACCGGGTTCCTGATCGGTGCGGCGATCCTGTCATTGTCGATCAGCCTGCGCTCGATCGATGAAATCCTGTGCGATACGATCCCGCTGGGCACGCATTTTCTATGGCATATCCTCAATGGGGTGATGCTGGGCTGGATGATCCATGTTTACATCCGCCATATGCTTGCGACCGCGCCCATGCAGCGGTAAAGCCAACGGAACAGTCAAACCGGAGAGTTTCTTCATGTCGATCGACACCGAAACCGCCCGCCGTGTGGCCAAGCTGGCCCGCATCAAGGTGGAAGACGACGCCCTGCCTGCGCTCGCATCCGAATTCAACGCGATCCTCGGCTTCATCGAACAATTGGGCGAGGTCGACGTGGACGGTGTCGCGCCGATGACCTCTGTCACGCCCCAGCGTCTGAAGCGCCGGGACGATGTCGTGACCGACGGTCACCAGCAAGAGGCTGTCCTGAAAAACGCGCCTGATGCACGTGAGGGCTTTTTTGCCGTTCCGAAGGTGGTTGAGTGATGTCCGACCTGACCAAGCTGACCATCGCGCAGGCGCGCGACGCCATGCGCAAGGGCGAGACGACAAGCGCCGAAATCACCGCGGATTGCCTGACCGCGATCGAGCGCGCCGGCGCTTTGGGTGCGTTCGTTCACAACACACCCGAAATCGCGACGGAGCAGGCGAAATCCGCGGACACGCGGATCAAGGGCGGCGACGCACCCGCGATGTGCGGTATCCCGCTTGGCATCAAGGACCTTTTCTGCACCAAAGGTGTCCCGAGCCAGGCCGCCTCGCGTATCCTCGACGGCTTTGCACCGGAATACGAATCCACCGTGACGACCCAGTTGTTCGACGCGGGCGCGGTGATGCTGGGCAAGTTGAACATGGACGAGTTCGCCATGGGCTCGTCCAATGAAACCTCGGTCTATGGCAATGCCGTGAACCCGTGGCGGCGCAGCGGTGATGAGGCCGCGCTGACGCCGGGCGGGTCATCCGGTGGCTCGGCCTCGGCTGTTGCGGCCGACCTCTGCCTCGCCGCGACAGGAACCGATACGGGCGGATCGATCCGCCAGCCTGCGGCCTTCACCGGTATTACAGGAATGAAGCCGACCTACGGCCGTGTCTCGCGCTGGGGGATCGTGGCGTTCGCCTCGTCCCTCGATCAGGCCGGACCGATGACCAAGGATGTACGCGACGCGGCGATCATGCTGCAGGCGATGTGCGGGCACGATCCCAAGGACAGCACCAGCGCCGATCTGCCTGTGCCGGATTTCGAGGCTGCGCTGACCGGCGACATCAAGGGCAAGACAATCGGTATCCCCAAGGAATACCGGATGGATGGCATGCCCGATGAGATCGAAAAGCTCTGGGCGGACGGCACGGCGATGCTGAAGGACGCAGGGGCCAGGATCGTCGATATCAGCCTGCCGCATACGAAATACGCACTGCCGGCCTACTATGTGATCGCGCCCGCCGAGGCGTCGTCCAACCTTGCCCGCTATGACGGCGTGCGGTTCGGGCACCGCGCAAAGCTGGCCCAGGGCGACGGCATTACCGAGATGTACGAAAAGACCCGTGCCGAAGGCTTCGGGGCCGAAGTGCAGCGCCGGGTGATGGTGGGTACCTATGTGCTGTCCGCCGGTTTCTACGACGCCTATTATAACCGCGCGCGAAAGGTACGGGCGCTCATCAAGCGCGACTTCGATCAGGTCTATGCAGATGGTGTCGACGCGATCCTGACGCCGGCGACACCGTCGGCCGCGTTCGCGCTGGGCGAGATGGTGGATGCAGACCCGATCCAGATGTACCTCAATGACGTTTTCACCGTGACGGTGAACCTTGCGGGTTTGCCGGGGATCTCGGTGCCGACGGGGCTGGACGAACAGGGCTTGCCGCTTGGGCTGCAACTGATCGGACGCCCGTGGGAAGAGGCGGAATTGCTGAACACCGCCTATGCGCTCGAGCAGGCTGCCGGATTTGTGGCCAAGCCCGAAAAGTGGTGGTAAGCTTTCGACAAAATCTGAGGCGTGTTTGGCGGCAGTTATGAAAACGACCGGTATTTTATTGTTGGTGACAGTCGCGGGCCTCGCCGCTTGCGCGCCCGCGGCACCTGCGCCACGCGGCATCGGCTTTGATGATGCAACCGACAGGGCGATCCGTGATGCGCAGCTTTCCTCTCCCCAGTCGATCATTCCGCAGGCACGGGTGAATTCCATTCCGGGAACGACACCGATTCCGATCGCGCAGGCGGGGCCGCAAGGCGTGCAGAGCAGCGATCTGGCAGCGGCGGGAATCGGGCAGGGCCCCGGTGTCGATCCGGCGCGCACCCCAGGGGTGGATGCCAACCCCAACAATCCCGCGCCACAGCTCAACGGGACGGTGGCGCTGTCTGACGAACAGAATTTCGACGCTGTCTCAAGCCGCGAGACCATCGAAAGCGATGCCGAGCGCCGGGCCGCGCAGGCGGCCATTCGCCAGCAGGTCAACCCGACCGCCCTGCCGGATCGTCCCGCCAACGTGGGCCCCAATATCGTGGAATATGCACTGAACGCACCCAACGCGAAGGGCCAGGAGTGGTACAGCCGTTCGCTTTTGACCACGCAGGCACGATCCCAGCGGAATTGCGCGCAATACGCGACCGATGACGATGCGCAACGCGATTTCCTTGCCCGTGGCGGGCCAGAGCGTGACCGGCGGGGGCTTGACCCTGATGGGGACGGGTTCGCCTGCGGATGGGATCCCGCACCCTTCATCGCGGCCTTCCGCAACTGAGACCAAGAACTATCGCCTCGCCCAATTGCGGGCCGCGGCGTCACGGGGCGACACCGGATATCGTTGTCATACACTACACGGCGATGCGATCGGCTGAGGCCGCGGTGGACACGCTTTGCAACCCCGAGACAGAGGTATCGGCACATTATCTTGTCGCCGAAGACGGAACCGTGATCTCGCTTGTGCCCGAGGCGCAGCGGGCCTGGCATGCAGGGGCGGGCGCGTGGGGACAGGTCACCGATGTGAACAGCCGCTCGATCGGGATCGAACTGGCGAACACTGGTGTCACGCCTTTTCCGGCGCCACAGATGGATGCGCTGACCGCGCTGCTGTCGGACATCCTGGGCCGCTGGCGGATTCCGCCCGAACGCGTGATCGGCCATTCCGACCTCGCACCCGGTCGCAAGATCGATCCCGGTCCGCGGTTCGACTGGCGCAGGCTTGCAAGACTGGGCCTGTCGGTCTGGCCGGAGGTGGCGGTGTCCGAAGAGATGGATGATGGCACCTTCGTCGACCTGATGCACAGCTTTGGCTGTACAGCGACGGACGATCCAGATCTGTTGCTCAGGACGTTGCGGCTGCGGTTCCGGCCGCGCCACGAGGGGCCGCGCGATGCTACGGATGCAGCGCTTATCCGCGATCTCGCCAGACGCTTTCCCGTTGACGTGACGGACCCGAGCACCTAACTGCGTGGCTGCGCGGATGGCTGGATGGCCGCGGGCCTGATGGTTCGAGGAAAGTCCGGACTCCAAAAAGCACGGTGCCGGGTAACGCCCGGCGGGGGCAACCCCAGGGAAAGCGCCACAGAAAACAGACTACCCCGACCTGTTCGGGGAAAAGGTGAAACGGTGGGGTAAGAGCCCACCGCGCAGGTGGCAACACCGGCGGCATGGCAAGCCCCACCGGGAGCAATGCCAAATAGGGACCACGCGCGGTGGTGATCCTGCTTGCAGGATATCAGCCGCAGGCAGGCTTGAGGCCTATGTGGTTCGGGTTGGCAGCCAGAGGGCGTCTGGTAACAGGCGCTCCAGACGAATGGTCATCCAGACGCGGGTCTCCGCGTTGGACAGAATCCGGCTTACAGGCCATCCGCGCATTATCCCCGCCCTGACGGTTCTTTGCGGTTGACTCGGCCCGGTCGGAAGGTAAAAGGCAGCTTCAATCGAGATTCATGCGCAGTGCCCGAAAGCGGCCCGCAATCAGGAGAGATGAGACATGGCGAAGCCAACCACCATCAAGATCCGCCTCAACTCCACCGCGGGGACCGGGCATTTCTACGTGACGAAAAAGAACGCGCGCACCATGACCGAAAAGATGGTCATCAAAAAGTATGACCCCGTGGCGCGCAAGCACGTGGACTACAAGGAAGGCAAGATCAAGTAAACGATCTGCCGGACGGGACAGTGACGGGGCCGCACGATCGTGCGGCCCTTTTTCTTTGGTCGAAGCGGGGTGCCCCACGCTGCGCGGGGGGCATAACCTTGCCGCAGCGGACAGGCAGAATGCTTGCAGCCCAGCATGATAATCCGGTTCATCCGGGGCGGCTCGAAACGGGCAAAAGAAAAGGGGCCGGTGTTTCCACCGACCCCGCTGTTGTCAAATCATGCGCCTGTTATTCGCGGCTGCCGAACAACTGCAGCAGGAACATGAACATGTTGATGAAGTTCAGGTAGAGGTTCAGCGCGCCCATGATGGCGGCTTTGCCCAGCCATTCGCTGTCACCGTGCTGTGCGTGCGCGACGTATTCCGACTTGATACGCTGCGTGTCATAGGCGGTCAGGCCTGCGAAGATCAGCACACCCAGGATCGAGATCGCGAACATGATCGCGGGCGACTGCAGGAACAGGTTGACGATCATTGCGACCAGCAGGCCAATCACGCCCATCACAAGGAAGGTGCCCCAGCCCGACAGGTCTTTCTTGGTCGTGTATCCATAAAGGCTCAGACCGGCGAACGCGATCGACGTGATAAGGAAGACGTTCGCGATCGAAAGACCTGTGAACGCCACGAAGATCCACGACAGCGACAGACCCATGACAGCTGCGAAGGCATAAAAGAAGGTCTGTGCCGCAGCAGCCGAGAAACGATTGATCATCGCACCGAAGCCGAAGACCAT
>JGI12210J13797_10235437_pt1 | contig 35340 bp, 29 predicted proteins | sample ElkSlonscriptome_3_FD_13797 | JGI IMG/M metagenome (IMG submission 13797) | reverse complement strand
GCCCGGGGTGCCTTGTTTCATCACGTTCCGGTTAGCCGACAGCTTACCCGAATCGTTGCTCACCCAATGGGATGAAGCGCGCCGGAACTGGCTGCGAACGCATCCCGAACCGTGGGATGCCGCGACGAATCTTGACTATCAAAAGCGCTTTCGGTTGCAGCTGGAAAAGTGGTTGGATGCGGGACACGGCTCTTGCCTCTTACGAGATCGATCCATTGCAGAAATCGTTCAAAATTCCCTGCAGTGCTTTCACGAGAACCGCTATCGGCAAATCGCCTCGGTGGTGATGCCGAATCACGTCCATTTGATCGCAGTTTTCCATGCGAACTGGCCGATGAAACAGGTGGTTCAAGGTTGGAAAAGTTTTAGTAGTCGGGAAATCTTAAAACGTCTACCGAGTCACCCCTCTCGCAAAATCTGGCAGAAAGATTATTACGACCGATTGATTCGCAACCAAGAGCATTTCCGCCGAGTCGTCCGCTACATTCGGAGCAATCCGGTGCGGGCGCATTTGGCGACGAGCGATTTCCTGCTCTGGGAAAGCGACCTCGCCAAACAAGTCGACTGAGCCATGGAGCGGCTGCGTCCCCGCTGCCGACCCACTCAAATGCGCAGCATCATTTAAAAATAATTTCAGCCGCTTCGCGGAATCATTATTCGGCAGCGGGGACGCAGCCGCTCCGATGCTGTGCTTCGCGGAATCATTATTCGGCAGCGGGGACGCAGCCGCTCCGATGCTGTGCGGCATCATTAAATCACCCGGTCATTCCCACCATCAATCGGGATCTGCGCTCCGGTGGTCGCTTTGAATACCGGGCCAGCCATCGTGGCGACCATGGCAGCCACATCGTCAGCGCGAATCTCGGTGCCTAACAAATTCTTTTTTTTATACTGTGCCACAGTCATACCATACCGGGCCGCGGAAGCTTGCAAGGTAGCCTCGGTCCAGAGTTCGGTATCGAACACGGCATCAGGATGCAGAATATTCACCCGGACCCCCGCTTTCGCCAGCTCAAGCGCAGCCACCCGTCCCAACTGAGTCACCCCTGCCTTGCTGACGGAGTAAGCCGCAGCGCCCGCACCGGGAGCCGCATAGTTTCTCGATCCTATGATGATGATCGAGGCGTTGAGACCTTCTTTTAGATAAGGAATTGTTTCTTTTAAGAATCGTTGAGTCGCGGTCAGGTTAATGCTGAGTGTGCGGTCCCAGGTCTCCCCCAACTCCTCGATGGTCTCGCCGGATTTGAAAATACCGGCATTACAAACCACCAAATCCAACCCGCCATACGCGAGCACGGTCGATTCCACAGCCTCGCGCACGCTTGGCTCATGGCACAAATCGCAGACGCGCCCCTCGAACCCTGGCCGATCCATTTTGGTCCGCACCTTTTCATCAACATCAAGTCCCACCACAACAGCCCCTTCTCCGGCCAACCGTTGTGCGGTGGCGAACCCGATGCCGCCGGCTGCTCCGGTAACAATGGCGACTTGGCCCGCGAACGTCTTCGGCACACCCCCCTTTTCGAGCTTCGCTTGTTCTAACACCCAATATTCTAAATCGAAGAGATCCGAAGCCGGCAGAGCTTGCCAACCGCCGAAAGCTTCGCCGATTTGAATCGCCCGCGTGGTATGCTGGACGATATCTTGAATGATCGTCGTCTCATTCAGGTTCGCGCCAAAGGCCAGGGTTCCCCTCTTTTTCCAGACCGCCCATCGGGGTGCCGGATCAAGCATGGTCAACCCAGGACGCTCATTGCTCCGGTAATAGGCATGGTAGTGTTGGGCAAAAGCTGTGACCGCCGCCTCAGGCTCCCCGGCTGGTTCGAAAATTGCCGCTGTTCGTTTTGTTCGAATGACATGATCCGGGGTGATCGGTCCTCGCGTCGCCAGGGAATCGACGTTTTCGAGGGAAGCAAATCCGCAAGCTAACTCTGACTGATCAAGGATAGCCAGTTGAGGTTTACCTCGTTCAAGGGAGACGCATTTTCGGATGCGGGCTAAGGTAAGGAGATCGAGGGGGTTACCGGGCGAAGCTTTTGCAAGGTTCACATCATACCGTTCAATGGCCTTCTCCGCTCGCGTCACCAGCTCGATCATGGTTTCATAGGCCTCGCGCGCGTCATTGGAATAAGTCAAGAGCCCGTGATGCAGCAGGATGATGCCGTTGTATTTGGTCAAGTCATGCACCTTCAGGACCGCATGGACCTGTTGGGCAAGGAGGAACCCCGGCATGATGTAAGGCAGAATCAAACAATCCGGGTAAAGCTCGCGCATCCGGCTTTCGCCATCCGGTGTATTCGTCAAAGTAACCACCGCATCGGCATGGGTATGGTCGACATAGTTGAACGGAATAATCGCGTGAAGGATGGCTTCGACAGAGGGAGCGGGAGCCTTTGGATCCAGCAGGAAAGTCTGGAGCTGGGCCGCCATATCATCATCGGTCAACGAATTTAAATCGGCTAACAACTTGGTTTCCTGCAGTCGGATCGGTGCATAGCCGGCCTTTTCAATGGTCTTGAGATCCCATCCCGAGCCCTTCACATAAAGCGTCTCAATTTGGCGTCCGAAATAGTCGGTGAAACTGGTTTTGACGGAAGTATTACCCCCGCCATGCAGCACAAGATCGGCTTCCCGCCCTAGCAGTTGGGAAGAGTAGACGCGGAGCTCCAAAGCGTTGCCAGCAAAAGCGCTAGCTGCTTGATCGTTCCATTGGTTCATCGGCGAGCGTCTCATGGCGGAACGGCGGATGCATCACCTCATGCGCTTGCTTGGAGGAACCAAATCACTCAGCCGGCACTGGCGGCCGCACCACACATCGAAAGCCGGTGTGCGAAGTGCCGGTATCCGGCGGCGTCCCGCGACGAGCGGTCGGCCGGTAGCTTTCGCAGTAATCGACGTGGCAGAGATAGCTGCCTCCCTTCATGACTCGACGAACCGAGTAAGGATCACCGGGATAGAAAGATTCCTCTGGTCCCGGAGGGTTCACGACATACCCAGCTTGGGCTAATTGTTGATGCCGATCAGCGCGATAGAGATCGGCGCACCAATTCCAGACATTGCCCGCCATATCGTAGAGTCCGAACTGATTGGGCGGAAACGATTTCACCGGCGCCCGGCCGGCGAATCCATCTGCGGCGGTGTTTTCGTTGGGAAAGTTGCCTGTCCAGGTATTGGCCATGTGCTTGCCGTCCGGCATGAATTCGTTCCCCCAATGGAACCGGCCTTGGCTCCCTCCGCGAGCGGCATATTCCCATTCCGCCTCGGTTGGAAGCGATTTTCCGGCCCAATCCGCGTAAGCTTTAGCGTCATCCCAGGAGACGTGCACCACGGGGTGGTCGCCTCGATCCTCAATGTCACTGTCTGGGCCTTCGGGATGCCGCCAATTCGCGCCGGTCGTCCATTGAAACCAGGCGGAGAGATTGTCCAACGGCACTTCTTCTTCTGGCGCGACGAAGACCACCGAACCGGCTTTCAACATCACTTCGGGCGGTTTCGGCGTGCCCGGTGGCACTTGTTTTTTCATTTCTTCCCAATCGACATCCCGTTCCGCAGTCGTGACATAACCGGTCGCCTCGATAAATGCACGAAACTCATCGTTGGTCACCGGGGCTTCATCCATATAAAAACCATCGACCCAGACCTCGTGGGCGGGGCGTTCATTCGGCATACTGGCCGGATCGTCGGTGCCCATGACGAATTCACCGCCAGGAATCCAGATCATGCCGTTCAGCCGGGGATCACTCTCCTGACTCGCCGTCGTAACCGTTTCCCCCTCCTCCGCCGCAGGTTGAGCGGCAGCCAGGAGCAGATTGGCCCGTGAACTCTGTGGCAGCTGACAACAAGTGCCGCTCGGTTTGTTGTCGGCTTGCAAGAAATGCGAAGCCGCTAAAATCACGGCGACAATGACCAAGGCTCGTACGGGAGAAAGCATGGTTTCAGTGTAAAAGCTCAGCTCGAAGATGCCATCGATAAATTTGATCGTTGCTCCAGAGCCTGGTGTCCGATCCCTCGAAGCAAGGGGAAAGGCGGGTTGACTTTGACCGAAGAAGACCTCGCCTGGATCCTCGACTAGTGACCCCAAGTCCGCCACCCTGTCGCCCAGCTCCTCATCTTCCTCCTCCTCAACGCCGGGCGATCACGCCGGTCCGACCCATAAGAGAAGGCGCGCGTCAGATGCCGTCAAAACCCCCTGCCGATGGTGGGACTCGAACCCACACTCCCCTTACGGAGAAACGGATTTTAAGTCCGTTGCGTCTGCCATTTCGCCACATCGGCTTGGAGAATATTGCACTCTGCATGTTCGTTCTGCAGATGCCAGAAAAACTTGCGCGCAACCCTAACAGTTCAATCTTTATTCGGGAATAACGCGAGGAAGTTCCGGACGGTGCCCCAAGAAGCTTCGTAATGGGGAGCGCCATTCGGTTTTGCGACGTAGAGTGTTGTGCTGGAGCCGCCATCGAGATTCAGAGCCCGTTCGATTTTCCATTCCGGCGTTAAGGTCAGTTCATCCAGCATTTCAGCCGCCTGCGCCAAGGTCAGAGGGCCGGTGACGATCAAAGCGTGGCGATGGCCGCCGTCAGTCGCGACGATGGTGCGTTTGGCTCGCCGATCGTGGCTTAAGCCCTGCACCACTTGACCGCCGTCGATCAAGAATGGTCCGGCTTGGATGCCGGCTTTCAAGCTGCTTACATCAGGGAGCTCGCGGTAACGAAGGATTTCAACCCCATCCGAGTCGACCACGATTGCCCCACTCAACAGCTTTGCCTTTTCCGGTTTCGCCACGACTTTTCCTTTCGAAACAATCATGCCCGCAGGCCGGTAATCCGGATGGAAATAGCCACCGTTGATGCCGGCGATGGCGCCCGATTTCTTCATGGCTTCCATCAAATGCGGACGGGGCTCGGTTGGGTTATCGACGACTTGCAACTGAACCTGGCGATCATCGAAGAGCACCAAATCGATCCAGATTCGGCGATCTTCCCCTTTCACCCGCACCTGTTGGCGAAGATGGTCGACCGCCGGATCATTGGTGCGGGATGATCGGGAATCGGTGACCTGCCAATCGGCCGCGGCGGCCTCGCGCAGCTGCAGAATCAATAGACAGGCCAGGAAGAATAAGAAAATAAAGCGAATCACGGTAGCAGGTAGATAAGTAAAGCGCGGAATCGGGCAGTCGCCAATACCGAACCATCTTCATTTCGAGCCTCGCCCGAAGATTGTCGCAAAATGAGGGGGGTCTTTTTCGCGGGAGACCACTTCCACCCGCACCTGATCGAACCCGGCTTTCTCCAACATGTCGTGGAGTTCCGGTTCGCCAAAGCCCAACCAGAGATCGGCGTAATGATCGCGCGCCTGCTCGAATGTATGGCTGAGCAGGTCTAAAATAAGAACTCGCCCACCCGGTTTTAAAATTTGGAACGCACTGGCAAGCGCCTTGGTTGGACTGACGGCATGGTGCAGGGCCTGGCTGAAGATCGCAATATCCACGGTCCCTGGCTCGATGGGCGGATTCTGGATGTCGCCATGCCGGTATTCCAGGTTGGCAAAGCCGTTGTCCTTCGCGACCGCCGCCCCGAACTCGACCATTTTTTCCGAATTATCGATCGCAATCACCTGTTTTGCGGTTCTCGCAAGCAATTGCGAGAGCGTGCCTTCGCCAGCTCCCAAATCGGCGATCACCATCGGCGGCACCAGGTCCAGCAAGAGATTCGACAGCGCTTGCCACGATCGGCCCGGGCAATGGCTGCGTCCGAATCGACCGGCCAACCGGTTGAAATATTCGCGGGCCAGGTCCTGCCGCTTGCGCAACACCACTTGAATGGCGATCGCATCCTTCTTGGCTTCCGGCAGTTCGCTTTCACTTTTTTTCAGAAGATCCCGCAAAAGGCGCCCATCGGGTCCCGCTTCTTCGAGCGCTCCGCCGTAAAAACTGTTTTTCCCGACGCGACGGCTGGCGACGAGACCGGCTTGTTTCAGGAGAGACAGATGACTGGAAATGCGGGACTGCCCCATTTCGAGGATGCTTTGGAGTTCAGCAACCGTCAGCTCTTCCTCCATTAACAGAAGCATCAGCCGCAGCCGGGTGGTATCCGCGAGGGCCTTAATGGCGTTGGTCAACGAGAGGCTCATAAAAAAGAATGCATCAATAAATCATGATTCGTTCATATTTCACTTGCAATCCTTATTTGGATCCCTAGCTTTCGCCCCAGTTTCTTATGTCACGACGCTATATATTTTCCTCTGAATCCGTTGGTGAAGGTCATCCCGATAAGGTATGCGACACCATTTCCGATGCCGTTCTCGATTCTTGCCTTGCGCAAGATCCACACAGCCGTGTGGCCTGCGAGACGTTCGTCAAAAGCAACATTGCCATCGTCGGTGGTGAAATTACCACTGACGCCAAACTCGATTATGTCCAAATCGTCCGCGACGCTGTTCGCGGGATCGGTTACATCCATGACGACGATATCTTTCACGCCGACAAGATCTTCGTCCAAAACATCCTGACCGCGCAATCCGAAGACATTGCGCAAGGGGTCGACGCCAAAGAAGCCGAGCACAAGAAAACGGCTGAACAAGGCGCCGGCGACCAAGGTTTGATGTTCGGTTATGCTTGCACCGAGACTGAAGAGTTGATGCCAGCACCGATCATGTTCGCGCATCGGCTCGGTCGCGAACTGACCAAACACCGCAAGGCCGGCACCGTTGATTGGTTGCGGCCCGATGCGAAAAGCCAAGTATCGGTCGTTTACGAAGATGGCAAACCGGTTCGCATCTCCAACATCGTCATCTCGACTCAACACGCCGAAGCGGTTTCGCACCCCGACATCGAGGCTTTTTGCATCGAAGAAGTCATTCGCAAGGTGATTCCGCAGAAGTTCATCACGAACGAAACCGAATATCTGATCAACCCGACCGGACGTTTTGTTGTCGGCGGTCCTCAAGGGGACAGCGGCTTGACCGGCCGGAAAATCATCGTTGATACCTACGGCGGCATGGGCCGTCATGGCGGTGGCGCTTTCTCCGGGAAAGATCCGACAAAAGTGGATCGCAGCGCGGCTTACATGGGCCGTTACGTCGCGAAAAACATCGTGGCCGCTGGGCTCGCTGAAAAATGCGAAATCCAGTTCGCCTATGCCATTGGTCATCCAGAACCGGTCAGCGTGCACATCGACACCTTCGGCACCCATAAAGTGGACGAAGACACGATCGAAAAAGCGATTCTTGAAACGTTCAGCTTCAAGCCGGCCGACATCGTGAGCAATCTGAACCTCCTTCGCCCGATTTATTCCAAGAGCACCAACTACGGTCACTTCGGTAAAGAAGACCTCGATTTGCCTTGGGAGAAAAAAGACAAAGCCGATGCCTTGAAAGCGGCGGCTGGACTCTAATCTGTAAGATTTGTTACCCGGACGCTTTCATTAGCGTTGTCGACAACCCGAAACCCACAACCCACATTATAACCTATTATGTCTACAACCACTACATTCTCCACGAGCGCCGACTATAAGGTGCGCGACATCTCTCTTGCCGGCTGGGGACGGCGAGAAATTGAAATTGCGGAAAAAGAAATGCCTGGCCTGATCTCGATTCGCGAGAAATATGCCGAGGAAAAACCGCTGCAAGGCGTCCGCATCACCGGATCGCTGCACATGACGATTCAGACCGCTGTTCTGATTGAAACGCTGGTTGCTCTTGGCGCCACCGTTCGCTGGGCCAGCTGCAACATCTTCTCCACGCAGGACCACGCCGCAGCGGCCATTGCTGAGTCCGGCACAGCTGTCTTTGCCTGGAAAGGTATGTCGCTCGAAGAATATTGGGATTGCACCTGGCGCGCCCTTTGCAACCCGGAAGGCAAAGGCCCCGAACTGATCGTTGATGACGGCGGTGACGCGACCTTGCTGATTCACAAAGGCTACGAGCTCGAAGAAGGCAGCGACTGGGTCGAAAGCCCCTCTTCCTCGAACGAAGAGAAAGTCATCAAAGCCCTGCTCAAGAAGATCCACAGCGAAAACGCTTACATCTTCCACGAGATGGTGAAGGATTGGAAAGGGGTTTCGGAAGAAACCACCACCGGTGTCCATCGCCTCTACAAATTGCAGGAAGCTGGCGAACTTCTCGTGCCGGCCTTCAACGTCAACGACTCTGTCACCAAATCGAAATTCGATAACCTCTACGGTTGCCGTCACTCCCTGATCGACGGACTGAACCGTGCGATCGACGTGATGATCTCCGGTAAAGTCGCGGTTGTCTGCGGTTACGGCGATGTTGGTAAAGGTTGTGCCCAATCGCTCCGCGGCCAAGGCGCCCGCGTGGTGGTGACTGAAATTGATCCGATCAATGCCTTGCAGGCGGCGATGGAAGGTTTCGAAGTGACCACCCTCGAAGATACCCTCGGTGAAGGTGACATCTACGTTACCACGACCGGGAACAAAGATGTGATCACCCGCGAGCACATGTCGAACATGAAAGACCAGGCCGTCGTTTGTAACATTGGCCATTTCGACAATGAAATTCAGGTCGATCTTCTGAACGAAACGGAAGGCGTGAAACGCGAAGAAGTGAAGCCACAGGTGGATCGTTACACATTCCCGAATGGGAACAGCATCTTCATGCTAGCGGAAGGCCGTCTCGTGAACCTCGGTTGCGCGACAGGTCACCCAAGCTTCGTGATGTCCAACAGCTTCTCGAACCAGACGCTGGCTCAGCTCGATCTTTGGAAGAACAAAGACGTCTACAAACCAGCCGTCTATGTTTTGCCGAAGAAACTCGACGAAGAAGTGGCTCGTCTCCATCTCGAAAAAATCGGGGTGAAAATGACCAAACTCTCGAAAGAGCAAGCCGATTATATCGGAGTGCCGGTCGAAGGCCCTTACAAGCCCGAGCATTATCGTTACTAAAATCTTCGGGGCCCAAGCCCGTTGAAAGATTTCCGGCAGCCGCATCCGAAAGGGTGCGGCTGTTTTTTTTGTCACATGCCGCTTTTCAAAGCGGATAGAGCCGCTTGCGCATTGGAAAAGGAAGGGATCTGACGATCGAGCCCGGCCATCAACATAACATCCCGCACCCGATCGGACGGACGGAGCAACGCGAACAGACGCGGTTTTTCCATGGCCTTAGCATATTTAGCAAAGAGCCGGAGACCGGCGCTGCTGAGATATTCGAGTTCCGCCGTATCGAGCAGGAGATGTTGCTTGCCCTGCTCGACTTTCGGGGCGAGCTGATCGTCGAGTTCAGGAGCAGTCAGGGAATCGAGTCGGCCAACTAACGAGACGACGATCATTTCTTCCTCCTCGACCAGATCGATTTCGAGCGATTGAGAACGCGGTTTCGGGGCGTTGACCAGAATATAAGCCAGTTCAATGAGCGGGCCTCGCGTTTCCTGTGAGGAATCGAATTTCACGCCATCAGCCAACCGTCGCAGCAGCCGCCATTCCAATCCTTTTTCGTCAGGAACAGAGACATCCGGCGAAGGATCCGCCAAACCCATGTCCACTTGTAAATGACTTTCCATGCGACTGAGCGTGATGGTGTAAGGGCCGCTGGTGCCCGTCTCCACATGGCCGAGCAAGTGAGCCGCCTCTTCGATGGCCTGTTCCAAGCGGATTCGTTGTTCCTTAGTCAGACCGGCGTAACCCGCGAAGCTGGAGATTTTCACCCAGACTTCAGGCAGTAACGGAACCACACAGGAAAGGGTCGTTGATTGTTCGGGGGTGGAAGCGGATGAGGACTCGGACATACCCCGATCTGAGCGGAATTCAGAATGAAGTCAATCCAGAGCGTTCGCGATGTTTGGCATCCGCTTTCCAGCCCCTCGCCGGCATCCAATTGCCTTCAGGTCCAAGCGCGTGGGCAATTGCACTTGCAAGTTGCAGCCGGGAGCCGAATGGTCAGGACTTTCCCCGCGCTTCATGAAACGACTTCTCATTGCTATCCTGGTGCTTGGTATTATCGCGGCCGGCAGCTGGTGGTTCCTCCGCGATGGCTCCGAGAAGGAACAGGAGGATGCGGTGCAGGCGAAAATCGACCGGGTTGAACGACGAACCATCAAAGAAGAGGTCGTGGCCACCGGCACCATCAAACCGGCTGCCTCCAGCGAGGTCCGGTCCGAAGTGAGCGGTCGGATTTCCAAAGTATTCGTGCGCGAAGGCGAAGCCGCGAAACTGGGTCAACCACTCCTTGAGCTCGACCAAACCCAGTTACGCAGCGACATCAACGCAGCGGAACTGGGCATTCAACTGGCCGAACTCGATGCGGAGAAATTACAGGCCGATCTCAAACGCCAGGAACAGCTTCGCGACAGCAATCTGGTGACGGAAAAAGCCTTCACTGACACCCGCGCCGATGCCAGTAAAGCAACCATCGAGGTGAAGATCAAACGGGCGCAACTCGACCGATTGAAGTCCGAGCTGGCCAAGACCACCATCCTCGCCCCGATTTCGGGAACGGTGCTGGATCTGGCCGCCCGCGAAGGCATGGTGATCACCGGCGCGAGCAGTGTCTCGGAGGGAACCGTTCTCATGGAAATCGCCGAACTTGACCGGTTGATCGTCGAATCAGATATCAACGAGATCGATGTGGCTAAACTCGAGGAGTCGATGCCGGTCACGGTCACCTTCGATTCCATGCCCGATCTGGAAGCCAATGCCGAACTCGCCTTCATCGCGCCCTCAGCCACCGAACAACCCGGCCAAAACAACAACCAGAACGTCGCGCGCACCTTTCAGATCATCGCGGCTTTGGAACGGCTCGAAGCCGGTATCAAACCGGGCATGAGCGCCAATCTCTCCATCCAGGTCGGCGTGGCTGACGATGTCTTGAGCCTTCCGATTTCCGCCATCTTCATGGAGGAAGACGAAGCGTTCGTTTATCGCCAATCGGCTCCCGAAGAAAAGCATGCCGTCGAGATCGGGATCAGCGACGCGCGCCACATCGAAATCGAAAGCGGTCTGGAGGAAGAGGAAGCGGTCTTGCTGGAACGCCCCGCACCCTCGCCGACCCCGGAGCAAGAACGGTAGCCGGTTTCCGCCCATGGCCATGCTTGAATTCCATGCCGTCGCCAAACATTACAAGGTCGGCGGCAACCTCGTAAAAGCTCTCGATGAGGTTGATCTGCGCATTGAGGAGGGAGAATTCGTTTCGATCCTGGGACCTTCCGGCTCAGGCAAGTCGACTCTCATGCATCTGCTCGGCTTTCTCGATTCGCCGACCAACGGCACCATCATTTTCGACCAGCTTGAAGTTGGGAAAATCGGCGCCAACCGGCGAGCGATGATTCGTTCGGACAAGATCGGATTCGTCTTCCAATCCTTCAATCTCCTGCCCCGCCTCAGCGTCCGCCGCAATACCTTGCTTCCCCTGGCTTATACCCGAAATCCGAAGCCGGGCGCGCGAGACCGGGTCCTCGAGATCCTCGACCAGGTCGGCATGCGGGACCGGGCTCATCACCGGCCCAACCAGCTTTCCGGTGGCCAGCGGCAACGGGTGGCCATCGCCCGGGCCCTCATCAACGAACCGCGCATCATCCTCGCCGACGAACCGACCGGCAATCTCGACAGCCAGACCGCCCGCAACATCATGGAGCTCTTCCGCCGACTGCATGCGGAAGGCCGGACCGTCGTGTTGGTCACACACGATCAGCAGATCGCCGATTATACGCATCGCCAGCTTCACGTGTTGGATGGAAAAATTGTCCGCGAGATCGCTTCATGAATTTTTTCGTCAATCTCGGCCACGGCCTGATCGAGATCTGGGCGCATAAATTCCGATCGCTTCTCTCGATGATCTGTGTCGCGTTGGGGGTCGCTTCCTTGGTGATTGTTTCCGGATTCATCCAAGGCATGTTTGACGGCTGGAAAGTCGCCATGTCGAGCGCCGGCGGTCTGGAAAAAATCTGGGTGGACGACAAACCGCTCCCGCCACGCCAACGTCATCTGCAGGGAGTTTCCCGAGGAAAAACGCTGGAAGATGCCGAGGCGATTGAATCCTTGAGCCGGTATGCGGTGGCCGTCTCGCCAGAGATCGAGGATCGGAACGCTCGTCTGACCCATGGAGACCGGTCGACGCGCACCAGAGTCGAAGGCGTGCGCCAAGCCATTCTCGAGATCAATGATTACGAAGTCGAGCGCGGCCGGTTTTTCAGCGATCTTGATCAGGAACGCGCGCGGCGCGTGGTCGTTCTTGGATCGGAGCCGCTCGAGGAATTATTCGGCGACTCCACCGATGCGCTCGGAGCGACCATCAAGATCAACGAAGAGCCGTTCGAAATCATTGGGCTCCTGCCTCATTACGAATTGAATCGTTATGGTTGGAATATGTTGCGTCGTAAAAATCAGAAGGCATTCGTGCCTGTCACCACGATGCAGCGGCTTTTCACCGGCAACGATCAGATTTCGAATCTGAATATTAAAGTTGGGAACATTGCTGATTTGCCGCAATTGATCGACGAGACGCGCAACATTCTCCTGCAAACGCATCGCGGCCTCGAGGATTTCGAGATCCGGACCATGGAAGAACGATACGAGCGCTATGAAACCACTCGGAACAGCTGGTTCACTGCCGGAGCCGCCATTGCCATCGTCTCGCTCGTGGTCGGCGGCATTGGGATCATGAACCTCATGCTGGCGACCATTCAGGAACGCATTCGCGAGATCGGCATCCGAAAAGCGGTCGGCGCCTGGGGGAGCGATATTTTTTCCTTGTTCCTGACAGAAGCCGTCGTTTTGAGCTTACTGGGCGGGCTGCTGGGGATCGCGCTGGGACGTGGCGCTATTCATCTGATGGGGGCGGCCATGGCGGACACGGGGGCACCAGTTTTTTCGGTGAGCACCGCAATTACGGGGTTTGTTTTCAGCGTGATCATGGGCGTTTTCGCCGGCATTTATCCAGCGATCGAAGCGGCCCGTCTCGACCCGATCGACGCGCTTCGAACGGATTGAGACAGCATCGATTCAGCCCTTGCTCCACACGGCGAAAGTGGCGTCCGAAGTCGACCCCATCGACTCGATGAAGGCGTCATTATCAAAGCCGGGTAATACCTGGAGCCGCGTCAGTAATTCCTCTTCACCCTCAGCGCCTTGAGGGATCACCACCCGGGAATCATCACTGCGCAAGACCCAGAGCACATCCGGCACGTAGGGACCAAGCGAATTGGTCTCCACATCAACCGAGATCAGATCTTTCCACCGCATTTTTTTCGGCGGCATTTCGGGTTCCTTCACAACAATGTGCGAATCGGTCACTTCGACTTGGACTTCAGGTTCCACGCTTCGACCATAACCGCCCTGTCGAATACTGCAAATCGACATCGAACGCCCGTCTCACTCGGGCTCCAGTCCGTCCAAGAACCGTGTTAAAAAGAATGTTTGGGGGATGCCCTTATAGCCGCCGATCGAGAGATCTGTTTGGTTCATTTCCCAGGATTATTCCCAATCAAATGTTACAGTGTTTGCGGAACAAGTGGAACCAGCCTACGTTTTCATATGTCCCTCGTGCGAAACGGTTAGGGTCAGGTATCGAGGCAAACGTGTCTTAGGCGATCGGAATACAAATTGGAGACCTGTTTGAGATGAGTGGTGAGAAGGAGAAAAAAATAACCAACCCCACAGAGGTGCTGCTGCTGGATGATCATCTGGTCATTCTTGACGGATTAGCTGCGTTGCTTGCGGATCAGGCCGACATGGAGGTGATTGGCAAACTAAAAACGAGGCAAGAACTGTTTCAAGGCCTAGAAGCGAACCCACCCGATCTTCTGTTACTGGATCTGCTTCTTGAAGGGGCGGACGGGCTTGATCTCATCCGCGAAGTGCATGTCCGTTATCCCGCGGTGAAGATCCTCGTTTTTTCGATGTGTAACAGCCGTGAGATCGTGCGGCGATCGATTCGGGCCGGCGCTTCCGGCTATTGTGTGAAAGGCGACGACGTCACCCATTTGCTCAACGGCATTCGCGCGCTCCGAGATGGGCAACGCCACTTTTATGGCCCCGGCATCGAGGAGAGTTCCGACAACGCAGACCTTTTTGGGTTCGTCGATGTCTCCAAACTTTCAAACCGTGAACTCGACGTGTTTCGGCGGATCGGTGAAGGCATGAAAACGAAAGAGATCGCCCGCATCTTGTCCGTCAGCATTAAAACCATCGAAAGCCATCGAGACAATATCAAGCGGAAGCTCACTCTCGACAGCGCCGAAAAATTGCAAGCGGCAGCGGCGGTCTGGCGGAGCCGGTGTTTCTCGACCTTTATGCCGGGATGAGCGAAACGGAGCCGAGCGGGCCTTCGAAGGAAACAGCCATTCCGGAGAACCTGCTTCAGCAGGTGAATATCGGGAGTTGGTCCTGGGACATCGAACAGGATCTGGTTGCCTGGTCGCCGGCTTTGTATCGTATGTTCGGGCTCGAACCCTCCGATACCCCACCGAAATGGGAAGATCATCCTCGTCTCTACACGCCAGAAAGTTTTGATGCGCTCCGAGAAAATGTGGAACATTGCATGCGCACGGGAGAACCGTTCACTCTTGAGGTGGACGGCATCCGGCTCGACAATGGCAAACCGATCTTCATCGAGGGTCATGGCGTCGCTCAGCGTGATGAAAATGGCCGAGTTTTCCGGCTCTTCGGTCTCTGCATGGAGCGAACAGCAAAGCGCGAGGCCGCCAACTATATCGAAGCCAGCGAACTCAAGTTCCGCTCCATTTTCAATGCGACTCCGGTCGGCCTGGTTCTCTGTGATTTGGACGATGCCAAAATTGCGAATGCCAATACGGCTTTTGCCAGCCTTGTCGGCCTTTCTTCCCAACAGCTGCGCGACCGAAATCTAACGGATTTTCTTTCCTTGGCCCTACTCGCCAAACCGACTGCTCCGACTCGTTTTCCCGGATCCTTCTCCACTCAACTTCAGCGTGCCGATGGTTCCCTCCGAACCGTCGATGTCACCATTTCAAAACTCGGCTCCCTCTTAGAATCCCATCTTCATCTGGTCGTGGTTCTCGACAAGCAGCCGCTGCTCACCGCTCAGCATGAACGGGAGCACGCTGAGCTGGCAGCCCAACGGTTGCTAGTCGACGAACGTGCTCAAATCGCAAAGCAAATGCACGACGGCATCGGACAGCAAATCACCACGATCACCCTGATCACCGGCAAACACCTCGAAAACCGTGATCTGCCGGAAGGCCTCCTTCAAGATCTTGAAAAGATCCAGCAACTGACCCAGCAGACCATGGAACGTTGTCGCGCGATCGCGCGCGGTCTTTTTCCCCATGAGGTCAGCCGGGAGGGACTCCCCGATGCACTGCAACGCCTCGCTCGCGCCTTGAGCGAGAGTTTCAAAATCAAAATCGACTGTATCGTCCCGGACTTTTGGATGCCTCTCCTGGATCAGGTGGCCGGCGACCTCTATCTCATCGCGCAGGAAGCCGTGCTCAACGCGATCCGGCATGGCAAAGCCCGCACCATCATCATCCGGATCGAAGCCGGTAGCGAGACGAGCCTGTTGCTCATTGAAGACGACGGCTCCGGTATCTCCCCCGAACAGAGCAAGGATGGCAGCGGCTTATTCATCATGCGTCGCCGCGCGGAGAATTGCCGGGGCAAATTGGAGATCCAACCGCGAGTTGGCGGAGGCACCCGGGTGATGTGCTGGTTTACCAGTTGACCCGACCGAGTTCTTGCCCGGAATCAACCAGAGCCGTAATCGATTTCTGTGGAGCTGGTTTCCGTCAGGCCATACATTGCCACGATGAGTTTGGCCGAAATTTCTTTGCACGATCATCGCCTGGCTACCTTTCTGAGGGAAGGCGGCTCCCTCACCGACAACCAAGCTCAGGAACGAATTCGTCAGCTCACCGCCGTGGCCCTGAAGATGGAACCGGTCCGCTCCATCGCCGAGCAGATTCCCTTAACCCCGTCCCTACTGGCCGCGGCTTACGCGGAGGCGCTGGAACAACTGATGCCCAATCCACTTGTTGATCGCGACGGCCCAGTGCTTGCCCCGACCTTGTTATTTCTCGAGCCTGGCGCATTTCCACACCTCTGGGACACGCAAGGCGACCGGCTCCGGATTGCCGGACAAGCGGGTGATCAGAAGGAGATCATCGATATCCTGGTTCAAGCGGTGCAGGAACTTTATCGCCAAGCCACTTCGAAAAAAGCCCCCGTTCCATTAGCGACCAATAAGGATGGCGGCGGTTACCAACCGGGCGGCTGCGCCTCCATCGCGCTTCCGGCCTTGATCCTGCTGACCATCCTTTTCCTTGCCCTGCTGGGTGGGTGAGTCCGGCCCAACAAAGTGCGGGTGGAAGCCGCTGGGACGCTCAGAGATCACTCAAGCACGCCAACTCGTTTTATGAAACCATTGGGGTAAAGAAGCTGTTCGCCACCCGCTTGCCCTGTCATAGTCCCTCCTCACGTGCTCACTGCGAATTCCTTTTACAACGACTTCGATTATCAGACATTCGATGACTCACCTCGCGGTGGTCAGACCGATTATCGCACCCCGTTCATGCTCGATCGGGATCGGATTCTTTATGCATCAGCCTTCCGCCGGTTGCAGGCCAAAACCCAGGTTTTTCTTTCGGGCGAATACGACTTTTATCGCACCCGCCTGACGCACTCGCTGGAGGTTGCGCAGATTGGCCGTTCGCTTTGCCATTCCCTCCGCCATTCCAGCGAAATTCTGAGCCCGGAACGCTTCATCGATATCGATCTCGTCGAAGGAATTTGTCTGGCGCACGACATCGGACATCCTCCGTTTGGCCATGCCGGCGAACGCGCGCTGCACGATTTAATGAGGCACGATTACGGAGGTTTCGAAGGCAATGCCCAGACACTGCGGATTCTTACGAAAACCCTATATAAACGAAGTGATGGCCGGGCCGGAATGAATCCCTCTCGGGCGCTTCTGGATGGTGTCCTCAAGTATAAAGCGCTCTTCAGCGAAGTGCCTGGAGCCGCCAACAAATTCGTCTACGATGAGAGCCGGCCTGCGCTTGTTTTCGCTGCCGGAACTGAGGGTTCCTTCTCCAAGCTGCCGACTGGACGGGCCCGGAACAGCCATCAGAGTGTCGAATGCCAGATTATGGACTGGGCAGATGACACCGCCTATTCGCTCAACGACATGTTGGACGGCATCAATGCCGGTTTTCTCCAAGAAGATCGACTGCGGAAATGGGGAGAACGGGAAGCGGTTGACTCTGAAGTCGGCACCATCATCGATTGGCTGATCGATACCATTCGCCAAGGCAAATCGGAAGCCCGGTTCAGTCGAAAAATCGGCCAATATCTCAGCGCTTGCCAGCTCGAGGAACGCGATCATCCGCTGGCAGAACGCAGCAACCGGTATCGCTATGGCGTCACCATCAATGCGGCTGTGCGACACGAGAGTGAGATTTTCAAACGCATCGCCCGCGACCTCGTCTTCCGGTCTCCCCCACTTCAGCAGTTGGAATTGAAAGGTCGCGAAATTCTTTCACGCCTATTTCATACCTTCATGGAGAGTTACAGCGGGAAGGAAACGTCATCCGGGTTTCGTTTGACTCCGCCCGACTATGATCAGGCCATTCGATCAGCCAGCACGGAATTCGATCGGGCGCGGCTGATCTGTGATTATCTCGCTGGCATGACCGATTCTTTTGCGGTCCGGGTGCATCGCCGGCTTTTCGATCCGACTTACAACGTCATCACAGATCTTTAGGATTCCGGCACCTCACGTCCGATTCTGAACCCGGTATAAACCGCGGACTCCTTCGCCTCGGCGTAAGTGCGAATACTGCATCGCACATTGGCTGGGGCCGTATTCCATGCACCGCCACGCATCACCCGCCAATCGCCGTATTCGTGTTGATCGGTCTCACCAAGAAAAAGCGGGTCGGTCACCGGATGTTCGTTCCGTTCCCTGCGTGGCACATCTTTCAGCAACTCATTGTATCGAGCGCCATCCCAGCGGTCCTGACACCATTCCCAAACATTGCCGTGCATATCGTAGAACCCCCAGGGATTCGGTGCGAATGATTTGACGGGCGCCGTGTAAGGCACGCCATCCCCTTCGCCAGGTTTCAAGCCAAGCGCTCGTTGGTAGCTCGCCATTCCTTCATGCAGCTTTTCCAGACTTAAATCGGCGACATTGCCGTGCTGGTAAGCTTGATCCGGATCTTTCCCCCACGAATACCAGCTCTTTGTTCCGCCGCGGCACGCATACTCCCACTCCGCTTCCGTCGGCAGCCGGTATTTCTGGCCTTCTGCTTGACTCAACCATTCGCAGAAAGCCTGCGCATCCCGCCAACTCACCGCGACCACCGGATCGCTGTCAGTCTGATCAAAACCCGGATGCCGCCAAGTGAACTTCGGATCGACCTGATAACGATCGACCCAATTATCGGCTGCGTCATAAGCTAATCCGCGGCTTCCACCTTGCTTCTCCGCGTCGGTTTTATAACCGGTCTGTTGCACGAAGACTTTGAATTGACCAACCGTCACTTCGGTCGTGGCCAGGTCGAAGGGCCGCGTCAACACCACTCGATGCGCTGGTTGTTCTCGTCCGAATTCCGGGGTGTTGCTGTATCGATGATTCAGGATAAATTCGTGCTCGGTATCGCCACCCGGCATCCCTCTCCGGTATTCCCCGGCTGGGAGACGCACGAATTCGATCCCGAGCCGGCTCGGCGGCGCAGGTTGAGGTGATGGCTCGGCGGCTGGTTCCTCCTCGGCGAAGCTAGAACCGCCGAAGGTGAGTAAAAAGCCGAAAGCCGCCGCGAACCGGACGTATCGCAGATTCATTACCCCACCAACTCGCGGATCACCCCGCGGCTATCTTGATATTGGCCATCGGTTTGGACGCCCATCTTTTCGGTCATCGTCTGCCAAAGTGACGAGACCGGAGTTTTCTCACGCAATTCCAAATGGGTCTGGTGATTGATCCCGAGTCCAGCCCCGCCGGAGAGAACCGTTGGCAGATTGGTTTTACTATGGCCGATTCCCATCCCGCTGGAAAAGCCGAGCATCGTATGATCGAGCAGTGAGCCTTCCCCATCTTTAATCGAAGCCAACCGGTCGAGGAAATAAGCCCAATGTTGCATATAGATCGTGTCGACCTTGGCGAGTTCTTCCAGATTCTTCGGATCATTCCCGTGATGACTTAAGGAATGGTAACCTTTGGAGACCCCGAATTCCGGATACACACCGCCGGCTAACTCAGTCCGGACGACGTAACTAATCACGCGGGTGCTATCGGTCTGGAAAGCCAGGGCGATCAGGTCATACATCAACTTCGCATAGTCGTCGTAATGGAATTTGCCATTCCCTTCAGGACTGATGGCCTCAAGGTAATTCCCGTAATGATCCAAGTCAGGCGCCGGTTTCGGGCGGTCGGACCAAGCGATTTCCCGTTCCAACCCTTTTTCCACCGCGCGAATCGAGTGGAGATATTGATCGAGTTGTTCTTTGTCCGAGGGACTCAGGTTGCGAGCCAATTGGTTGGCATCTCCCATGACGGCGTCGAGCACAGAGCCGCGTTGTCGAAACTCGGTCAGCTCATTCGCTTTTTCCGATTCGTCAGGGGCCTGGAAGAGTTGTTTGAAGATGGTTTTCGGATCATTTTCAGCAGCCAATGGCACGCCTTGCCGATTCCACGAAATGGTCGCCAACGCCTGATGGCCATAGCCGGTTCCGCGTTTGACGGACAACTGCAAGGAAGCAAATCGCGTCTCCTTGCCGTGGATTTCAGCCGCCAATTGGTCAGGTGAAATTGTTTGGGGCTCGCCACGGGCGATGGAGGTCGCAAAGGGATAAGCCCCATTATGCCCGCCGCCATTTTCCAGCCAGGTATTGGAGAGCACCGTGAATGCGTTGCGATGCTTTTCCAATGGGGCCAGAATTCGTGACATTTTGGCGTCCGGCCCGAATCCTTCCGGATAAAATTGCCGCATATTCATGCCGGTCCCGAAATAGAACGTCGCCATGCGCGGAATGCGGCCGGGAGAGGAGGCCGCCTTTGCTCCCACCGGTAACATGGCTTCCAGCCACGGCAAGGCAATGCAGGCTCCCATCCCTCGCAGGAATGACCGGCGCGGCAATGATCGACCGGGAATCCAGAAGGCGCGGGATGATTGATTCTGATTTTTATTCATAATTTTACCTTTCAGTGAGGAGGGCTTGTTGGAACTACTTGGATCGGAAAGCAGGACTGGCCACCACCGCTTTGATCAGGCTGCGGATGGAATCGTTATTGGCCGCCATAAATTGAATGGTGTGTTGCAGAGCAGACTCATCTCCAGGCGTGATCGGACGGCCCAAGGCGTAAGTGAACATTTTCTCGGCTAACCCACGACGGAACCGATCTTCCTGTTCCCGAAGAGCATCACGGAACTCAAAGAAATTTCCGAATTCTACCCCATTCGGCAGACGTCCGCTCGTCTCGATTGCGGGGGTATTCCCGCGATTACCAAAGTCCTGACCGTCTTCGTTCTCGCGCCAGCTACCGATCACGTTAAAATTCTCCAGCGCCAGCCCATAAGGATCGAGCCGGGTATGACAAGCCGCGCAACTCGGGATCTCCTGATGTTGGAGCAATCGTTCGCGAACGGTCAGGTTCTCGCCTTTGATGTTTGGCTCGATTTCGCCGGCATTCGGCGGCGGTGGATCCGGAGGATCATTGAACAGGACCTCTCGCACATAGACCGCGCGTGACACAGGTTTCGTCCGCTGCCCATCCGCTCCGGCCAGATGCACTCCGGCCATGCCGAGCAACCCGCCTCGCGGCGAATCTTTTGGCAAAGCAACTTTTTGAAAGGCATCTCCATCGACACCTGGGATCTCATAATGCTCCGCTAACCGCTCATTGATCACCGCATAATCCGAGTCGAGAAAGTTCAGCAAACTTCCATTCTCACGGAGTAACATTCGGAAGAAAGCCAATGGCTCTTCGCTGATCGCACGCTCGAGCCGTTCATCATATTCTTTAAACAGATGCTCATTCGGCTCGAACGCCAAAAAGGTATCGGTCCGCAACCATTGAGCGACGAAGCTTTGGATAAATCGTTCGATTTTCGGATCGGCGAGCATCCGGTCGACCTGTTGCATGAGGATCTCCGGTTGGGCCAACTGATCGTTCGCCGCCAATTGAAACAATTCGGCGTCCGGCATGGAGGCCCAGAGAAAATAAGAGAGGCGGCTAGCCAATTCGAATTGATTGAGTTCCCGTAAATCATCGCCATTGCTCGGTTCATAGAGGAACAGGAATTTGGGTGACGTCAGGGCGGCGGAAAACCCGACGCGCATGGCTTCATTGAATGATTCGCCATTCGCCAATTCCGTTTTCACTACTTTCAGCAGCGGCTCCAGTTCAGCCGGCTCCACGGGACGGCGCCAGGCGCGGGGTAGAAATTTTTCGAATGCCTGTTGGGCACGGGCGAATTCTCGCCCAGGTTCGGGCGTTTCCTCACCAAGATAAGTCTTTTGAAATTTTGGCGGCCAGGACTCGTAGATCGGGCCTTCTACCTCGATATAATCGAGAAAAGCCCGGGGATATTGAGTCGCATCGAGTTTATCTGGATCCGGAGTTGAGCGATCACCACCCCAGCCCTCAGCGAACTTGCGTCCGCCCAACCGGATCACTTCCGCATAATCCCCTTCTTTCCCCACATCACCGTTACGGCGCATGAAATGTTCGCCGGGGCGTTGCGACATGCGGAGACTATGGCCATTGACGATCGAAACGTGCAGTTCGCCGCCGAGATCATCGCGCTGGAGTTCGACGGTATACTCTTTCGGTTCCGGCGATGCGGCCAATTCGAATTCCATCAACAACCGCTTGGAATCATCCGGATGGCTCTGGGTCACCCGCAGCCGGGGCAACTCGCCCTCCTTGCCAGGAGCGCCAGCCGCGGCCAACGTGAATCGATAGAGCCCGTTGGTCGGGGTGATTTGTTTGTCTTTCCCATCGTGCTTGTAACGCATCAACGCAAAAGAGCGCGTGGTGCCATCCACCATAACGATCCCATCTTCCACAGCGCGCATCTGCAGCCTGCTTGTCAGATACCGGATGGCGCGCGAGTCGGCGATATCTTCAAATTCCATTCGATTCGTTTGGGTCGGGTACTCCGGTTCGTCGTCCACGATAGCCTGATCCATCACCAATCGCGCCACGTCGTAGTAATGCTTCATGAGCGAGGGATCGACGAGAAGAGCCGCTGAAACCTTATCGAAACCTTCAGCCGTGCCGTCAGGCGGAAGGAAATCCATCGGATTTTTCCCAATGGGAAAGTCCATCATTAAGAGGTCTGTCAATGTGTTGGTGTATTCCTGCCGATTCATCCGTCGCAAGAGGACGCGGCCGTCGTTCGAGAGTTGGGAGCGTTCGGCATCACGCAGGCTTTCCGCCACCCAGCGGCTCAATTTTTCCACCTGCTCAATCGGTGGACGCGGTTCATCGACCGGCGGCATTTCATCGAGATTGAGCATGTCGCGCACTTCGATCCAGGCGCCGGCCGTTTGCGGGTCGGCAAAATCATTGGATAGGACATCCAATCGAAAATCGCCTTCCGACTTATCCGCGTTGTGGCAGCGGTAGCAATGCTCCTTCAGAAAAGGCACGGCATCGTTGCGAAAATAATCGGCCTGAGCGATGACGGGCACAAATCCAAGGAGGGAAACGGCGATCCAGCTTAGCGGAATCGTTTTCATGAGATGGAATAATCTGCCATTTGAAACCGTTCAGACCAACCCTACCATGGTATGGCGCCCACGCGATTGTGCCGCGAGAAAAATGCGTTATGCCCCCTGCAAAAGCCAGCGCCCCACCGTGATCCAGAGCGGGATCGTGATCACGCTCGCCAAACTGGTGGCCACGACCACCAACATCGCCGGCACCGGGTTGATCCGGTAAAATCGCGCCAGCATCAGCGGCGCCATGGCAGCCGGCATGGCGGATTGGGTGATCAAAACATTTTGCAATTCGACCGGCTGAGCTAACCAGGCAGCCACCAGGAGAAATAGCGCCGGAAAAAGAACGTTCCGCAATCCGACCGCCGCCACGACCACATGAAGCCCTTTCTTCAAGGTCTCTCGAGACGTGACATCAGCCAGGACCGCCCCGGTGATGATCAGCGCGATCGGAATCGCGGCCGCTCCGAGAAATTCGAATGATCGCATGAGCGGAGCTGGCACCCATTCCCCACCCCCTAGTTGGTTGATTACGACGCCAAGAATGATCGCCAGCACTGGCGGACTGAACATTTTCTTCCAGGCACCAGGTTGCGGTGCGCCACCAGTCAACGTGCGGACGCCGACCGACCACATCGCCATTTCAACGCCCAAATTGAATACGAACAGAATGCCAACGGTCTCTTTTCCAAACACCGAGAACGCCAACGGAATTGCAATGAATCCGTAATTAAACATCCCGGCAGCAAACCCGAAGGAGCGGCTATCCTCATCATTCAACCGGATCCAACGGCCGACCCAGCGAGCGAGCGTAATGCCGCCCGTGACCAGAAGAAACGCCGTCACCGGGGCGATAATCAGGACGTCTTTGCGGTTCAACGCTTCGCTGTCGATGATGGAGCCTAGAATGAATGCGGGAAAGAGCAGATTAATCCCGAGCCGCAACAGACTTTCATCGGCCTCCCGGTTCAGCCATCCCATCCATCGCATGAAGGCGCCACCCGCGACTGCGGCAAAGACAGGGACAACGGAGGCAAGGATGGCGAGCATGAAGCAGGCAGGCTAGCCAGAATGCTGTGCGGGCGTCACGCGTGGAAATCCAAGTTGGGCTTCTTCGTTCGACTTTCAACTTCCGATCACCCAAGAGGCCGGCCCGGCGGGCCAACCCTACCACGCTGCCGCGAGCATCGAGTGTGCCTTGGGCTCAAAGTAAACCGAACTGTTTCATAAAATCGGGAAGTGATGGCGCCGCAGATTTTTGTGCAGAACAAGGAGTTCAGGCGGGGGCATATCCGTTGAGATACGTAACCGCCGGAACGATCCCGCGCCTGCGGGACAAAAAGATCAAGCTAGCACGACTGGTTTTATGAAACAGTGGGGTAAACCGTATTGGGTCTAGTTGGACACTACCAGATCGGGAGACTCCGGTTGAAGTGCTGTGTCGTCGGTCTGGTCACCTGGCGTCTGGCTTTCTCTTTCATGGTTCCTAGCCACCAAGAGATAGATGGAAGGCAGAATCAGGAGCGTAAAGATGGTGCCGATGAACATGCCCGTGACCAACATGATCCCGATACTGTTGCGCGCGCCAGCCCCGGGACCGCTGGCGATGACCAACGGAAAGTGTCCGACGATGGTGGCGACCGACGTCATGAGAATCGGGCGCAAACGGGTGGCCGCGGCTTCCGAGATGGCGTCACGTTTCTTGCGCCCATTTTCCTGAAGCCGATTGGCGAATTCCACGATTAAAATACCGTTCTTCGCAACCAACCCGACCAGGGTCACCAGTCCAACTTGGCTATAGATATTGAGCGTGGTAAATCCGACGAAGCTGAAGAATAGGGACCCAGTGACAGCCAGCGGCACTGATCCGAGCAGGATGATGAAGGGATCCCGGAAGCTGTTGAACTGCGCCGCCAACACCAGATAAATCAAGGTAATCGCCAGGGCCATCATCGGGAGAAATGTATTCCCTTCCGACCGCAACTGACGCGCAGCGCCCGCATAATCGGTCTGAAAACCGGCCGGCAGAATCTCCTCCGCCTTCTCCTCAAGCACCTGCAGGGCTTGGTCGAGCGTGACGCCAGGTGTGTATGCGCCCTGGATTTTGGCGCTATTCAATTGCTGAAAACGGTTGAGCTGACGCGGTTTGGTTTGGGTGCTGATTTCGGCGAAAGTCGACAACGGCACGGGACGATCGTCGGGGCCGGTCACATAAATATTCTGCAGCTGGTTCAGGGTCAATCGCGACTCCCGTTTCATTTGCGGGATCACTTTATAACTGCGGCCCTGAATACTGAAGCGATTGACAAAGTCGCCTCCTAACATCGTGGAAAGATCTTGGCCGACCTGGCTCAGGTCGATCCCAGCGGCGTTCACTTTATCCCGATCGAATTCGATCGTGGCCTGCGGCAGATCGTATTCGAGATCGGTTTTGGCGAACATGAATTTGCCGCTCTTGAACGCTTCCTGCACAAGTTCGTTGGCAAACTCGACGATGATCCGCGGTTCGGCCGTCGAGGAGATAACAAATTCGACCGGAAAATCGCTGCCGCCTGGCAGCGGTTCCGGCGTGGTCGCGAGCAGTTGAATGCCGGGGATCTTGGCGAGCTCAGCGCTGAGATCCATGAGAACCTCTTCGGTGTGCCGATTTCGTTCGCTCCACGGTTTGGTGACCATCCCGGAGAAGCCAAAAGTCGGCCGGGTCACTTGAAACGTATTGGCCGTTTCCGGGATCGATTGGAATACGTCATTTACTCTTTCCGTGAATAAAGAGGTTTGATCAATGGTAGCATTGGGCGCTCCGAAAACGAGACTGAAAACCACGCCCTGGTCTTCTTTCGGCGCAAGCTCTTTCATGGAAAACATCGCGAACGGGATCGCCAGAATCATAATGAAAGCGGCGGCCGTCAGCGTTACCGGCCACCAACGCAAGGTCGATTTCACTACCCGCTGGTAAAACCGGCGCATGGAATCGAACCGGCGATTGATCCACCCGGCAAATCCCCGGGTGGGAGCGCCGACCTTCAACAGTTTACTCGCCATCATCGGCGATAAGGTGATTGCCACGATGCCCGAGATGAGGACCGCGCCCGCCAGGGTAAACGCGAATTCGCGAAATAACGAACCGGTGAGTCCCCCTTGCAACCCGATCGGCGTGTAGACCGCTGCGAGGGTAATCGTCATGGCCACGATCGGCGAAAAGAGTTCCCGCCCACTGCGAATAGCGGCGTCGAACGGGCTCATGCCTTCCTGCATATGGCGCTCCACATTCTCGGTCACCACAATGGCGTCATCTACGACCAGGCCGACCGCGAGCACAATGGCCAGGAGGGTCAGCAAGTTGAGCGTGAATCCGAAGACTAACATCAAAAAGACCGCCCCGATGAGCGAGATTGGAATGGCGACCACCGGAATCAGGACGGACCGCACGGAACCCAAAAAGAGGAAAATCACTAACACAACAATGAGCAGCGTTTCCGCCAGGGTCTTGACCACTTCTTTCAAGGCGTCATTAATATACTTCGTGGAATCGTAAGGGATCCCGGCACCCATCCCTGCTGGTAAATTTTTCTGGATCCCCGGCATGGCCGCCCGCACCGCAGCGGTCACATCGAGCGAGTTGGCGGTCGGCAACGCCCAGATACCCATGAAAGTCGCTTTCTGTCCGTTGAACCGGACCTCGTCGGTGTAGCTTTCCGCTCCGAGCTCGACATCGGCGATCTGACCGAGCCGGACCAGGGAGTTGCCCGATTCTTTCACCACGAGATCCTGGAATTCCTGGGCGGACTCCAGATTCGTGTTGGCAAGCAGGTTGACGGAGATCATGGAGCCTTTCGTGGCACCGACCGGAGCAAGGTAGTTGTTGTTCGCCAGGGCGGTTCTCACATCGCTTGGCGTGATGCCGAGAGAGGCCATTTGCTCAGGCTTCAACCAGATCCGCATGGCAAAGGTGCGGGCGCCGAGAATGTCGGCGCGTTCCACTCCAGGGATGGCGGAGAGGTTCGGTTGCACCACGCGCGTCAAATAATCGGTGATCTGGTTCTGATTCAGATCGTCTGAATAGAAGCTCAGGTACATGGCGGCGCGTTGACTATCCGAGCGCTCGACATTCACGGCAGGCGCTTCCGCTTCGGGCGGCAAATCATTACGCACCTGGGCGATCTTGCTCTGAATTTGAGTCAGGGCATCGTTGATATCGAAATTGAGCTCGAGAAATACGGTGATAGTCGAAAGCCCCTGGCTGCTGGCCGACTCCATGTAATCAATCCCATCGGCACTGGCGATCACGCGTTCCAGCGGGGTGGTGACAAAGCCCCGGACCAGATCGGCGTCTGCCCCGATATAAGCGGTGGTCACGACGATTTTAGCCAGGTCGCTCCGTGGGTATTGACGGACATTCAACGTTCGGATGGCTTGAAGGCCAGCCAACAAAATCACCAGGCTCACCACCATGGCGACCACCGGTTTGCGAACAAAAAGATCGGTAAATTTCATGATGATTTAGGTGTCCGGCACACTCGGGTTTCTGGCCGCGCCTGGCTGAATATCGTTGTTGATTTGCACGGCTCCCTTGGGCTTGAGCTTGAAGACCCCGGAACTGGCCACGACGTCGCCGGCACTCAATCCATCGGTGATGGCGACGAGATCGCCCTGCGTCTCGCCCAAGGTTACAAACACCTGCTCCACTCCCAGGTAAGACTCGCCCTGCTCATCGGTTAGTTCTTTGACGACGAATACCGAATCGCCGTAGGGCGCATAACTGATGGCGGTCGATGGAATCGCCAGCACCTCGTTGCTTTCTGGCATCACCGCGCGAACGTCGACAAACATGCCAGGCCGCAACAGGCCGGCTGAATTGTCGAGCGTGGCTTCGACGAGGACGTTGCGCGTCGCCGCATCGACTCGGGAATTCACGGCCGACACCTCGCCGATCATGGTCTTGCCATCGAGACCGGCGCCGGTAATTTCCACTTCCTTCGTGCCACGCACGCGATCGAAAAGTTGTTGCGGCACATAGAAGCGGACGAAGATCGGGTCGAGCGCATCGAGCTCGACGATGGCTTCACCAGCGTTTAAGTATTCGCCGAGATTCACCTCCCGAAGACCGAGTTGCCCGGTGAACGGCGCCCGGATCGTCTTGCGCGCGATGCGAGCTTCGACTTCGGCTAGACTGGCTTTGGCCTGGTCATACTCCGCATTGGCTTCATCAAGATCGGCCTGAGCAGTTGCCCGCTTCTCGACCAGTTCCTGCACACGGCTCAGGTTGACGCGTGCCAATTCCAAGCGTGCTTCAGCCGATTGCTTTTCCGCCTCTTCCTGGGTGACATCCAGTTCCGCCAGCAAATCGCCTTTTTCAACCTGATCGCCGGATTCGAAATGAACGCCGCTCACGACGCCGGCCAGGTCAGCGGTGACCTCGACTCCTTGCACAGCCACGGCAGATCCGATGGCGGCGAGGGAAGGCTGCCACTCCTGCGACTTCACCTCGAAGGTGGTAATTGCTTCCGGTGGCAGCTCGAAAGATTGCCCTTCCGCAATGGCTGCTGAAATTTGTTTGAATTTGAAATAGCCGAGTCCACCGATGATGGCCAAGGCGATGACAACGACGATGAGAAGTCGTTTGATCATGAATGCGCGTTCTTTATGGGTTGGATGCCAGTCAATTCGGGTTCCTCGGCTTCGGTCTTGGCCCGAGTTTGAATGCGACAGAGGAGTTCCACCAATGTCCGGCGTTCGGTTGCGTTAAGGACCGTCATCACACGCGAAACACGGCGGAGGACGACAGGAAAAACTTCGGCCAAACGTTCCTGGCCAGCTGCTGTGATCGTAATCCGAACCGCCCGTCGATCGGAGGGGTTGGCGACGCGAGTGACATACCCATCGCGTTCGAGCCCATCGACCAAGCCGGTGATGGTCGCTCTCGAGACCACGGCTTCCTCAGCAAGATCAGCGGCGGAACAGCCCTCGGAGCCGGCTTCTTCCAGCAGAACAAGCAAGCAAAACCGGCCATGACTCATCCCGTACCCTCCGAGAATCCCTTGCTCGATGCGGTCGAGAAGATCGCCAGCGTAGAGAATATGAAGATAAGCGTGAACCAGTTCCGGTTCGAGATCGGGATGACGCGAAGACATCGCAACCAACCGATCGAACGTCGGGACATCCTTGAGAGACAACGATTGAGAGACAGGTTCCTGCATTTTATTAAGGTAGCTAATTATCAGCCGCCCAATGAAAGTGAAGTCGGGCTGCTTGTCAAGAGGCGCCTCTCTCTGTTTTACGTTGGCTTCGGTTCCTCTGGGTGCAAGTGATCATCCACGCGAAACGCCTGCCGATAGCCAGGTCATATGGCTGAAGGGCTCCGAACATCAGGAGGGTCAATGGCGAATGCCGGGAGGCCCGGCAACGACTCCCACTTTCAATCCGGCCCGTCGTCCGCAACCATTTTTAGGCTTGCGTGAAAGCAGGGCGTGTCCCAGATATCCTTTTTACGTAACGCTCATGGCCATTACTTGGAACGAAGAACAACGCGACGATATCGTCATTGCCACCCTCTCGGGAGAATTCGATCTCCGGGCTTCACGCGATATGGAACCCACGTTCCAAAAACATATCCAAGCGAAAACGCCCGCTTTATTACTCGACTTCAACGAGGTCGCCTTCATCGATTCCTCTGGAATTGCCTGTTTGATCACCTATTTCCGGGAGTCCAAGGAATTCGGCGGCCGTCTCGCGCTCGCCAATGTGCGCGCTCCCATCCAAAATGTTTTCAACCTCGTCAGCCTCGGCACTTTTTTCCCGATCTATGACGATGTGGAAACGGCTCTGACGTCGATGCGGTCCGCCGCTTGATTCACCTCAGTCCCGTCTCTCTCTCGCTCTCCCTACCTGCCATGTCCATGCTTCCCCTCCTTCGCATGGGTAGTTCCAACACTTGGGAACTGCCGGAACTCACGAATATCAATCGGTTACCGATGCGGACCACCTCCTGGCCGCTCGCCGCGATCCAGGATGCCGCCACGGCTGATCTCGAGGCGAGCCCCTGGGTTCTGGATCTCGATGGCCAATGGGACTTCCAATGCTTCGATCGCCCCGAATCGGTGCCGGCCACCATTTTTGAGCCGGGCGGTGAATGGGACCAGGTGGAAGTGCCGGGATGTTGGCAGATGCAGGGGTATGGCCAGCCGATCTATACCAACATCAAAATGCCCTTCCCCAACACGCCGCCGCGGGTGCCGGAAGCGAATCCAACCGGCGTCTACCGTCGGACCATCTCGATCCCCGCTGATTGGGATAACCGTCGACTCGTGTTGCATTTTGGCAGCGCCGATTCGGTCCTCTACCTTTTCGTGAATGGGGAGCCAGTCGGGATGAGCAAGGATGCCCGGTTGGCGGCCGAATTCGAAATCACCGATCTGGTGCACCCGGGCGAAGAGGCGGTCATTACGGCCGTGGTGGTGCAATGGTCCGACGCTTCTTATGTCGAAGATCAGGATCAATGGTGGCTTTCCGGGCTGCCACGTCATGTGAAGCTTTTTTCCACACCCAAATGTTATCTGGCCGATGTCCGTTGTGACACTGACTACGATCCAGCCGCCCGTTCCGGCCATCTCCAGTTCAGCGCGGATGTGGCGCCCATACCCGAAGACGATCAATCCGTCGGAGCCACCGTGCATCTACGGATTTACGATCCGGCAGGCGCCGAAATCGAGGCGGCGCGCAGAAGTGTGGAGATGACGCCACGCTTAAAACCCCAGCAAGGGGCGCATTTCACGGTGGACCTGACGCATGCCTTCGAGCAGGTGAGCCCTTGGACAGCGGAAACGCCCCATCGTTACTTGGCCGTTGTCACGCTCGACCTCCCAGATCAGCCGGGGGCGATGACCACAGCCGTCCGTTTTGGGTTCCGCCGGCTGCAGATTCGGGACCGCAATTTATTAATCAATGGGCAACGGGTCATGATTCGCGGGGTCAATCGGCACGAACACGATCCGATCCGCGGCAAAGCCGTGACGCGTGAAGGCATGCGGCAGGATGCGATGTTGATGAAACAACACAACATCAACACGGTCCGCACCAGTCATTATCCGGACGACCCATACTGGATGGAGCTGTGCGACGAGCTCGGGCTTTACGTGATCGACGAAGCGAACCTCGAGACCCATGCCAACATGCATTCGCTCTGCCAGGATCGCCGGTATCTCACTGCCTGGGTGGAACGGGTCGCCCGTCTCGTGCAACGCGATCGCAATCATCCCAGCATCATCTTCTGGTCGTTGGGGAATGAAAGCGGTTATGGAAGCAATCACGACGCGGCCGCGGCTTGGGTGCGTCGAGCTGATCCAGCGCGGCCGCTCCATTATGAAGGCCCCGGGTTCCATGGCCAATGGGCCAAAGCCCAGCTGGGTCGATCCGTCACCGATGTGGTTTGCCCGATGTATGGCGGCATCCAGCAGTTGATTGATTATTGTCTGAACGTCGAAGATGATCGGCCGCTCATTCTTTGCGAGTATTCGCATGCCATGGGCAACAGTTGCGGCTCACTCGCTGATTACTGGAAAGCCATCGAATCCACTCCCGGATTGCAAGGCGGTTGTATTTGGGAATGGTGCGACCACGGCATTTTAAAAGAACGCGAAGATGGCGAACCTTTCTGGGCTTACGGCGGTGATTTCGGCGAAGCGATTCACGATGGTAATTTCGTCTGCGACGGCTTGGTCTGGCCCGATCGACGCCCCCACTCGCAGTTGACCGAAGTGAAATACGTCTACCGTCCGGTGCGGGTCGAACTCATCGACCGGGACCGCATGCGATTCCAGATCACAAACGCGGATTGGTTTCGCTCGCTCGACTATCTGGAAGGACATTGGCGCCGGGAACAAGATGGCGTGGTGGTGGAAGAAGGTCTTCTGCCCAGGCTCGATCTGGCCCCTCAAACAAGCAGTGAACTCGCGCTGGGCCCGCGCGCGATTGCGCCTTGGGAAGAGACCGTGATTCATTTTGAATTCCGTCTGCGCGAAGCGTCGGAATGGGCGGAAGCCGGTCATCTTGTCGCTTGGGATCAAGCCATCTTCCCACGCACGTTACCCACCGAAGATTTCGCCGGGGAGAGTAGTGAAGCCGCCGACCGGCTCGCCTTCCTTCCAGAAGAAGGGCGACTCCGTCTCGGCGACCTGGAGTTACCATTCCCGGAATTGGAACTTTGGCATGCGCCCACCGATAATGACGGCATTCAAACCCTCGACGCTAGTCATATGAAAATGCGTATCGCTGGTGAATGGGAAGCCATCGGGTTGAATGATGTCCGCCGCACCGCGGAAGAGATCCGGGAATTAGAAGACGAGACGCTCATGATCGTCCGGCATTATGAGTCTGGGTCGGGTAAAAAAATCGGCGCCCTTATCACCACCATCTTTCTCGCTCCGTCGGAAGGGTTCGAAATCGTGCACGATTTTCTATTGGAAAATGATCTCCCGAGCCTGCCTCGACTCGGGGTTCGCTGGACCTTGCCGGAAGCTTTCGAATCGCTTACTTGGCTAGGGCATGGTCCGGAAGAATCTTACAGCGACCGGATGGCCAGCAGCCGATTTTCACTGCATCGCTCAACGGTCTCGCTCGAATATGAGCCGTATATTTTCCCACAAGAACATGGTCACCATACGGACACCCGTTGGGTGGAACTCGGTTCCGACGAGCTGTTACTCCGTTTTGAATCCGATGCGCGCTTTGAATTCAATGCGACCCATTATCCGCCGGAGATTCTGACACCCGCGAAGCATACATACGAGGTCAAGCCACAAGCAGAGACCACCCTCATTCTCGATGCGCTCCATCGAGGGCTCGGCACAGGGAGTTGTGGTCCGATGACCTTGCCGGCTTACTGCGTGCCGCCGGGTCGCTGCCAGATGCGGTATCGGCTCCAGCCGTTGCCACCGCGCGCCGAGGATTGACCGCTTACCCCCCATCATTTAGGAACGGTAGTTGCATGATTATTTCCAATAGATCCCGCTTGATCGGTTGCGCGATCGTTCTGGCAGCCCACGCGATGCTTGTGGGCTCTCCACAACTCCGAGCCGATGACAAACCGGAAGAGCATCCTATTGATCGGACGTTGAGAGTCGCCATTGATGCGGAACCTTCTACCATGGGCATGGTCCAAGCCCTCAGCGCCGCGAACGAGGCCTGGGACAAGGAAATGAATCAAGTCTACCAACGGTTGAAACAGAAAATGCAACCATCGGAATGGGAAGCCATGGTCAACGCGCAACGCGCCTGGATCAACTATCGCGACGCTCAAATTACAGCTTTGCAGCGGTTTTATGGCAACATGGAAGGAACCATGTGGCGTCCCGTCGCAACCGAAAGCATCATGCAGCTCACGCGCGATCGGGCTCGCTTCCTTCTCGATCTCGAATCGATGTTGGAAGAAGGAGACTAACCCGGCTCAGGCCAGGTGACCCAAAGCCACCAGTCCATGGAAAGTCGATTCCGCATCGGGATCGTCGTGTGACCAATCCCGGCAAAAGGCGCCGCCAGCCACTCGCATGGCCTCAAGAAAATCGAGTAAGATCGCTCTCCGCCGTAAGAGCGAGGCGCGAACTGCGGCAGCCAAATGAAGCGCATGCGCCGTGGCGCGGACATCGGGAGTCAATTCATTCGAAAGATCTCGGTAACCGCCATGTGCATCCTCCGACGCTTCCAAAAGCCGAGTAATCGCAGATGGATCGACGGTTTTCCCGAGTTGGCGCATCACGGAGACGGCTTGTGACGTCGCTAATATCGATATCTCGTCACAATGGTTGCGCCATCCACCACTCGCGGTGTCGTGGAATTGTTCGAGCGCTCCAAGCATCCGCTCGGCCGGCGGCGGTATCATCCCGAGATCCTGAGCCGCTGCCATCCCCCAAAATTGTGCCGCGACACTGCAACTCGCTTCATCGCCAGGCCGCTCGACCCAGCCGCACGGCTGAGAAAACTTCCCAAGCAACTCGATGAGCCGGCTGCGCGCGCCATTTTCCAGTTCCTTCGGAAAATGCAACCAACAACGGACATACCCGGAGAATTCAGCGATCGCTAATTGCTCGCGAGTATTTCCCACGGCGTCCAGGAAACGCCGGACTTTGCGAACCGGAAGCTCTTCGCGCAGCGCGGTAAGGGCTTCCAGCGCCCAGGCAGTTTGAATACAACTAGACGTTTTGGCGCCGGGAAAAGCGAAACCGCCGTCCGTTTTCTGACCAAGCAGGATGGCGTCAGCCATGCCACGCAACTCCATGGTCGACACTCGAAACGCATTGCGCGCGGGTTGAAGAAACTCTTGTCGCAAGCTCATGAATGAACTCCGGTCTTTTGGGGGGAAGGGAAGTGGAAGGTCTCGTTCAGTGACAGAGACAGAAGCTGCGATCAGCTACTGACACGCCAACAAACGAGATCACCACGATTGTTACGGACGTAAATCAACTGGCCCTCGATGGCGGGGGCCACCCAGGTTTTCGGTCGGATGGCTTTCACTTCAGCCAAGTCGGACAGTCCGCTCCTGGTTGCTTTGGCCAGGTAAAGATCACCAAGCTCATTCAGAACAACGATCGTGGAACCCGCGATCGTGACCGAACCGCCTCGGCCGTAATCACGATCATCCCAAAAAACGTCGCCGGTGCGGGCGTTGATCGCTTTCAATCGTTTATCCCCGCTATCAAACCCAAAGATCGTGCCCTGATAATAAACCGGGCTGAGAAATTGGCTCTGCAACTCTTTATTACGCCATAGTTCCTTCACAGATCCATCGCTGACTTGCAGCATTGCCGAACCTTTTCCATATCCAGAGGAGATCAGAATCATGCCATCTCCGATAACGAGAGGCGTGGCGGCGTTGACACCGTAGCTGGTCTCCCATTCGACTCGCGCGGTCTGAGCGCCGGTCTCGGGGTCCAGCACAACCAGGCCATAGCCGTTGAACATCGCGACGCGAGGCTTGCCTCCGACCGTCATGAGAACAGGCGACGAATAACCGGCGGGATCATTGCCGCTTTTCCAGATGACTTTGCCGTCTGCTTTGTCGAATGCGACCGTTGACGCGTTGGGACCGCCGACATCAACGATGACCTTGTTGCCGTAAATGAGCGGGGAAGTGGAATACATCCAGCGCGGGGCTTTGCCCCCTAACTCTTTGGTAACGTCCACCTGCCACTTCACCTGGCCATCAGCGGCATTGAGGGCGAGGAGACGGCCTTCACGGCTGTAAACATAGACGGTATCACCATCGACGGTCGGCGTCGCCGCGGGGCCGCCTTCGTAATTGCGCGCCAGGAGATCGGCGGGATATTTGTGTTTCCAAATGGGTGCGCCGGTCTTGGCATCTAAACAAAAAACTTCATCAACCCTCGCATCAGGATCGTGGCCGACGGTGAAAAGGCGGTCATCGGCAACGACAAGCGACGAGCACCCAATCCCAACCTCAGCGTCCCACACCTTGCCGAACGTGGGCGATCCGCGTTGGACGATATCTTGTTGAATGACTCCGGAACGATCCGGGCCGCGCCATTGGAACCAGTCAGTTGCGCTGGCCGTGACGACGGCCAAGCTGGCCAGACCAGTGATTACGGCTGCCGTGCGAAAGAGCGAGGGCAGCTTGCCGGGGGAGGTTTGAAGCGCCATGATTCTAATGGTAATCCGGTGAGCGGTGACTGCAAAGGTTTAT
>JGI12210J13797_10235324_pt1 | contig 35426 bp, 23 predicted proteins | sample ElkSlonscriptome_3_FD_13797 | JGI IMG/M metagenome (IMG submission 13797) | reverse complement strand
CGCTCGAGCCGCTGGGCCTCGGGCTCGCCCCAGGTGCCCACCAGCTTCTCTTGGGCGCCGGTGCACAGCGGGGTGGTCTCCATGGCGTGCAGGCCGGCTCCCGCTCCGCACAGCAGCAGCAGCAGCACCCCGCCCACGGCGCCCAGCCGCTGGCGACGGCGTCGCTGCCCGCGGGAGAGCGCCCGCAGCAGGGCGGGCATGCCGGGGTAGCGCTGCCCGGGGCGGGGGGCGAGCCCGCGGGCGACCACGGCGTGCAGCCAGCGGGGCACGCCGCGCTGGGGGTCGGCGCGGGGCCGCCGGGAGGTCTTGGCGCGGTACCAGTCGTCGAGCCGCTTGGCCTGGAACGGGCGCTCGCCGTACAGCGCCTCCCACAGCGCCACGCAGAACCCGTACTGATCGCTGCGCACGTCGGCGCTGCTGCCGAGGTGCTGCTCGGGGGCCATGTACGAGGGCGTGCCGATCACCGTGCCCAGCTGGGTCAGCTCGGCGGTGAGCGACGACAGCACGTCGAGGGAGTCGCCGCCGGGGCCGGGGAGGCCGCGGCTGCCGTCGTCGGAGCCGCGGCTGCTCCACGACAGCTCGTCGGAGGGCTCGCGGCTGGACCGCAGGGCCGACAGGGCGACGCGGAGGCTGCTGTCGGAGGAGGTGCGGGTGGTCCAGGTGCCGCCGCGCGACGAGTCCCGGCCGCGGGGGGGGCTGGCCACCATGCCGCGCGCCAGGCCGAAGTCCATCACCCGGATCCGCCCGTCGTCGCCGATGAGCACGTTGCCCGGCTTGAAGTCGCGGTGGACCAGGCCCGCGGCGTGGGCCGCATGCAGGCCCTGGCCCGCGGCGAGGAACACCGCGAGCACCTTCGACCAGGGGTGGGGGCCCTGGTCCAGCCAGGCGCGGAGGCTCTGGCCGCGCACCAGCTCCATGGCGATGAACAGCCGATGGCCCTCGGTGGCCACGTCGTACACGGGCAGCACGTTGGGGTGGGACAGCTGGGCCATGGCCTGGGCCTCCCGCAGCAGGCGGGTGCGGGCGTCGTCGGTGACCCGCCGCAGCAGCTTCAGCGCGACCTCGCGATCGAGCTGCGGGTCGTAGGCACGGAACACCCGGCCCATGCCGCCCTGGCCCAGCTCGTCGATCACCACGTAGCGGCCGAGGAAGCGCGGGGCCTCGGCGTCGTCGTCGTCGTCGTCGTCGTCGTCGTCGCGCGGAACCACGGGCCGACCCGACGCCAAGGGACGCTCGACGATGGTCTCGTCGCCCTCGATCGTGAGGGGCTCGGGGAGTGGCCCTGATGCGGACACGCGATCATCGTACTGACGATGAGTGAATCGGAGTACGTAATTCCAAGAGGGTAAAGGAATGGTCGTTGTCGTCACGGAGGGCGTGGGGAGGCATGCACGGGGGGGTTCGAGGGCGGCGCCCTGGACGCGGGGGGCATGCGTGCGTTCGGTCATCGAGGCCGCCGGAGGGGCGGCGGCCCGGGCGATCGGGATCGGACGCGACCCGGATGGGCTGGACCCCGCGGCGCGCGCTCGGGCGCGCGAGGCCGAGCCTCTCAGGGATCGAGGTCGAGCTCGTAGGAGAGGTACGAGCGCAGGGCGGCCAGGGTCTGCTCGATGCGCTCCATGGAGCGGGCGACGGTGGGCGGGTCCTCGGACATCAGCAAGAACAGCGGGGTGGCCCGCACGGTGCCGCTGATCCCCTTGAGGGCATGGGCGTACCGCCCCAGCGCGTCGAGATCGCCGGCGTTGGTGGCCTCGCGCATCTGCTCGACCAGCTCGGTGGCGCGCTCGAGGAACATCCGGATGAGCGAGCGCAGCACGTGGTCGTCGGTGGCGTAGTTGTTCTGCAGCCACCGCAGGTCGCAGGGCAGGCTGGCGTCGACGGGCTGCTCGGCGGGCGAGGGGCCGGCGTCGGGGTTGCCGTGGCGGTGGGTCACGAACCGGCGGATGGTCTCCTGCAGGTCGGGCTGGAGCACGGGCTTGGAGATGTGGTCGTCCATGCCGGCGTCGAGGCACTCCTGGCGGTCGCGGGCGTGGGCGTGGGCGGTCATGGCCACGATGGGCAGCGGGGAGGTCGGATCGCGCTGGCGGATGGCCCGGGTGGCGTCCAGGCCGTTCATCACCGGCATCTGCACGTCCATGAGCACCAGGTCGTAGTCGATGGCGGCGGTGCGCTCGACGGCCTCCTGCCCGTTGGTGGCCACCTCGACCCGGCAGCCGAGCTCGCGCAGCAGGTGCTGGGCGACCTTTTGGTTGACGATGTTGTCCTCGACCAGCAGCACGTAGACCTCGGGGCCGGGCGTGGGCGTGGGCGTGGGCGGGGTGGGGCGCACGGTGGCGGTCTCGGCCCAGGCGTCGATGATGCCGGTCATCAGGTCGATCTGATGCACGGGCTTGGTCAGGTAGCTGGCGCTGCCGCAGCGATCGAGGGCCTTGGGGCCGAGGCGGGCGGAGGCGGGGCCCAGCAGCAGCACCACGGGCTCGGGGCCCTGGGCGGTGATGCGGCGGCAGAGATCGATGGGGTCGCCCACCGGCATCCGGTGGCCGAGCAGGGCGATGGCGAACGGGTCACCGTCGATCCGGGCCTCGCGCAGCACCTCGAGGGCGGGGTCTTGGGCCTCGCACTCGGTCACGCGAAACCGCCAGCGCTCGAGGATCTCCCGCAGCACGAGCCGGTCGATGGGGTGGCCGTCGACGACCAGCACGCGCCGGTCCTCGAGCTCGGGCTGGAGGATCGGCTGGGTGGAGGTGATGTGGGCGGGCGCGAGGGTCAGCGGCAGGGTGACGGAGAGGGTGGAGCCCTCGCCGGGCTCGGACGCCAGCTCCAGCTCCCCGTCCATCTGCTCGACCTGCGCCCGCACGCGGGCGAGGCCGGCGGAGGGCGGGTCGCCGGTGGAGCCGCCGGCCCAGCGCTCGTCGAAGAGGATGGCCCGAGACGCCGCGGAGACGCCGGGGCCGGTGTCCTCGACCGCGAACACGAAGTGCGGGGGCTGGTCGGTGCCCACGCGGTGCCGCACGGTGACCAGCACGTGGCCCTGCTCGGTCACGTCGAGCGCGTGGTCGACCAAGATCTCGATGATCTCTCGCAGCGCGGAGGGATCGCCGTCGACCAGGGTGGGCGTGCCGCTGACGTAGCGCAGGGCGAGCACCAGATCCTTGCGGTCGGCGACGCTCGCTACCCGATCGAGGACCTCCTCGACCATCCTCCGCATGTCGAAGGGTCCGGTCTCCAGCACCATGGGGCCCGCCTCGAACGTGGAGACGTCGAGTACGTCGAACGAATCCGCTGCGCGCCTCGGCGGGGTGGCCGGGGCGTGACTTCACCCCACACCTTAGCGAGGTCCCCCATAGCAAGTCCAGTTCCACCGAAACGCCGTTCTGCAACGGGCGCCCCTCGGTCGCCCCGGGGCGGGTCCAGGGGTGTTCCTCGGGGCGTGGCGGGCTGGATCGACCGTCCGGGCCGGCGGGGCCCGCCGGGGGCCCGCCGGGGGCCAGGGAGCGGTGGGGCGGGGCGAGGAGGCAGGGGGCCGGGATCAGGACGGGCTGGGGCCGGAGCGGCTGGGCCGTACGAGGCCCGAGCTGCTGGGGGCGCTGGGGCTGCTGGAGCTGCCGGAGGGGATGCGGATCGGCCGCGTGGAGCGCAGCGCCCCCGAGCCCAGGCGATGAGGGCGGCTGGTGGGGGACGCCCAGGTGGCCCGGGGGGTGGGGTGGGGCTTACCGGCCTCGATGGCCTCGATGGCCTCGGCCAGCGCGATCAGCGACGGGAAGCGATCGTCGGGGTGGCGGGCCATGGCCCGCAGCACGAGGGCGCTGACCGCCTCGGGCAGGCTGGGCACCAGCCGCTGGAGCCGCGGCGGCGGCTCCTTCAGCCGACGCATGAGCCGGCGGAACACGGGGCCCCGGGTGCCCCACAGCGGCAGCACCCCCGAGAGCATGCGGTAGGTCATCACCCCCAGGGAGTAGATGTCGCTGCTCACGTCGGCCTCCTCGCCGCGCACGCGCTCGGGCGCCATGTACTGCGCGGTGCCCATCACCTCGTCGGCCATGGTGAGGGCCTCGGCCAGGCTCGACTCGGGGTCGAGGGCCTTGGCCAGGCCGAAGTCGAGGACCTTGACCGCGCCGGGCTGGCCGTCGCGGCCCTTCACCAGGAACACGTTCGAGGGCTTCACGTCGCGGTGGATCACGCCGAGGTCGTGGGCGGCCCGCAGCCCCGCCACGGTCTGCAGCAGGATGGAGCGGGTGCGCGGCCAGTCGAGCGCCCCGCCCCGGTGCAGCCGCCGGGAGAGGTCTTGGCCCGGCAGGTACTCCATGGCCAGGTAGGTGTGGCCCTCGGCCGACTGCCCGAAGTCGAACACGCGGGTGACGTTGGGGTGCACGATGGTGGAGGCCACCCGGGCCTCTCGGATGAAGCGCCGCTGGTGGGCGTAGTCGAGGCGGCACCGTGATTGCAGCAGCTTGAGCGCCACCGGCCGCTGCAGCGACAGCTGCTCGGCCCGGTACACCGCCCCCATCCCGCCCGAGCCCAGCCAGCGCTCCAGCCGATAGCGCTGGTCGACGACCAGCCCCTCGAGGCGCCGGGGATCGTCCCCCCTCGCCAGCATCGATCGGGACGGGGATCGAAGGGGGGAGTTCGAGGTGGATCGGGATGACATCGGGCCGCGGAAGCCTAGGTCGCCCGACCCACCCGGGCGAGCGATGGGGCCGCCCTCCGCCGTGTTTGCGAGATCCCCGTAGGTTCTTGGAGCCACGGACGATTTCGTTCGACCCAGGATGATTAGTTATGTTAGTAAAGTTCAATGTGGAAGTTCGGACTCGGTAGTTCAGTGATCCTCGGCGTCGTTGCCTACGGAATGCCGAGTGTAGCCGGCGCATGCGGCGGCACGTTCTGCGATGCAGCGCAGCCGACGGAGATGCCGGTGGACCAGACCGGCGAGACGATCCTGTTCGCGCTCGACAACGGCTACGTCGAGGCCCACATCCAGATCGAGTACGACGGGGGCGACGCGGATCAGTTCGCGTGGCTGGTGCCGGTGCCGGAGGTGCCGGAGGTAGAGGTGGGCTCGTGGCGGCTGGTCCAGGCCGCGCTCGACGGCACGCGGCCGGTCTATGGCTACGAAGACGCGCAGCAGTGCGACGACGACGACGGCGGGTTGACGGCCGGAGGCGGGGGCTTCCTGCAGAGCCCCGACGGCGGGGGCTCGACGGGTGAGCCCACGGTGGTGGCCGAGGACGTGGTGGGGGCCTTCCAGTACGCGGTGCTGGAGGGGGGCTCGGCCCAGACGGTGACCGACTGGCTGCAAGCGAACGACTACGCGGTGGAGGACGAGGCGCCGGCCATCCTCGACGACTACATCGCCGAGGGCCACGTGTTCGTGGCGTTTCGGCTGCGGCACGGCCAGGCGGTGGAGGACATCCACCCGGTGGTGATCCGCTACCCTGGGGTGGAGCCGTGCATCCCCATTCGCCTCACGCGGGTGGCGGCCAAGGAGGACATGGACATCCGGGCGCTGTTCCTGGGAGACGCGCGGGTGGTGGCCACGAACTACCGCGAGGTGCGGCTGAATCGCACGCGGCTGAACTGGGCGGGGCTGGGCTCGAATTATCGCGAGCTGGTGACGATGGCGGTGGACGCCCCGGGGGCCGACGGGCGGGCGTTCGTGACCGAGTACGCGGGGAGCTCGACGGTGATCGACGGCACCGGCCTGGACACCTCGAGCTTCGATCCGGCGGCGCTGGTGGGGGTGTCGGTGGTGGAGGTGGTCGACGTGCTGGAGAGCCAGGGCCTGCTCACGTGCGACGACCAGGGCTGCGCCTGGTTCCACGAGCTAGCGCCGTCGCTGCTGCACGAGTTCCTGCCCGTGCCCGAGGGGCTCGACGAGGCCGAATTCTACGGGTGCGTGTCCTGCTACGCGCCGCTCATCGACATGGCGGCGTGGAACGAGGGGGCCTTCATCGATGCCTACGAGGAGCGGATCGTCGCGCCGCTGGCCCACGGGGCGGACCTGCTGAAGATCTGGCCCTACGTCACGCGGCTGTACACCACGATCTCGCCGCACGAGATGCTGAGCGACCCGATGTTCGAAGAGAACCCGGCGCTGCCCGACGTGGCCAGCCGGCACGGGGCGCAGCGCAACCTCGAGTGCTGCGGCACGAGCATGCGCCTGCCCGGCGGGCGGCTGGTGTGGCTGGACGATGGGTCGTGGCCGACCTGGGAGGCGGGCATGCCCTGGGCCGAGGAGGTGATCGAGCACGCGCCCGGCGGTAGGGCGCCGGTGGTGCTGGCCGACCACTCGGCGGTCATCGACGCGGCCCTCGACGCGTGGAACGACGCCGCCGCGTGTGACGACACGGGCACGGGCACGGGCCCGGGGGACACCACCGGGCTCGACACCGGGCTGGGCTCGGACACCGGCGAGGGGCTGGGCACGGGGGGCACGGACACGGGCCCGGGTGCCGGCGGCGACGAGGCGGGCACCGGCTGCGGGTGTCGAGCCCAGCCGACCGGCTCGGGCTGGGGGCTGATGCTGCTGGGCCTGGGCCTGGGCTGGACCCGTCGGAGGTCGTCGTGAGGGCGTCCGCGCTCGGCTGGGTCGTGCTGATGGGCGGGGTGGGGCTGGCCTGCGGCCCGACCGTGGAGCTGGACGATTCCTCGGCGACCGAAGACGCTGGGACCACCGCGGCGCTCACCGGAGACGGCACCGCGGAGGCCACGACCACGCCCACCACGGTCGGCTCGGCCGATACGACGGATGGGACCGACACCGCGCCCTCGACCGACGGCGGCGAGGCCGGCGGCTACGAGGACGACGACGGGGGCACGGGCTGCACCTTCACCTGCCCCGATCCGCCTGGGCCCGGTCCCGGTCCCGGTCCCGGCCCCGGTCCCGGGTTCATGGAGTGCGATCTCTTCGACCAGGAGTGCCCCGACGGCGAGAAGTGCATGCCGTGGGGCAGCCTCGGGGGCAGCTGGGACGCCACCCGCTGCACGCCGATCGCCGAGGATCCGGGGGTGGCCGGCGAGGCCTGCACGGTGGAGGGCAGTGGAACCTCGGGCCTGGATTCCTGCGAGCTGGGCTCGGTGTGCTGGGAGGTCGATCCTCGCACCAACACGGGCGTGTGCCACGACCTGTGCACCAACGACGCCGGCTCCGCGCCGTGCCTCGCTCCCGAGCAGGCCTGCGTGATGCTCGACGACTTCACGCCGCTGTGCGTGGAGCGGTGCGATCCGCTCGCCCCGGCATGCTCGCCCGGCGAGGCCTGCCAGCTGCTGGAGTCTGGCCCGGTGTTCTCGTGCCAGCCCGCCGGGACGATCCCCGTGGGTCACCCGTGCGCCGAGCCCACCGCGTGCGCGCCCTCGGCCTTGTGCGCCCACGGGCTGGGGCACGCGTGCGGCGGCGATCCCGGGGAGGGGTGCTGTGCGTCGGTGTGCGAGGTGGGAGCGCCCGGGGCCTGCCCCGCGCCGGGCGAGACGTGTCATCCCTGGTTCCCCTTCGACCCGCCGCCCGAGCTGGCCACGCTTGGGGCCTGCGGACCTGCGTAGCCGCGCAATCGCGCCTACACTCGCACGGAACGGCTCGGAGACCCGTAGGGGGTTCCCTGTTTCGAGCGCGCGCTGCTTGCGGGACCTACATTGCGCTTGCAGACCCGGGCTCGGTTCATGAAGGTGAATTGCATGCGACGACACCATCGAATCCATGGCGTCGTCCTCGGGGGACTGCTCGGCATCGGGGGATGCGACGAGCCAACTGGGGGCGTCTTGACGGGGGAACCAACAACCGAGCTCGGGCTCGAGCTCGGGCTCGACGACGAGCAGCTCGCGGCCAGGGGAGAGCCGGCGGCTGGGCATCATTGTGACGACGATGACGATGACGATGACGACGACGACGACGACGACGAGGCTGGCGGCGGGGGAGCGCTGAACGGTCGGCGGCTGTTTCGCCGCGAGACCTTCGAGGGCAACGATCGGACCTGCGAGACCTGTCATCCGCGGAAGAAGGGCACGCTCTCGCCGCAAGACGTGCAGGACGCGTTCGCCGACGATCCCACCGGGCCGCTGTTCCGGGCGATCGACAGCGACGGCGGGCTGGGGGTGAGCTACGACCGGATGCTCCAGCACGCCACCATCCGCATCCCGATGCCGCTGCCGCCGGGCTGGACGCTCATCAACGACGACGGCACCACCTCGAGCGAGGTCGTCTTGCTGCGGGGCATTCCCACCACCATGAACGTCGCGCTCGACGACAGCTTCATGGCCGACGCGCGCTTCGGCGACCTGGTCGAGCAGGCCCAGGGCGCGATCGACACCCACTACGAGCCGGGCCGGCCGCCCACGCTCGCGGAGTTGGAGGCCATCGCCGAGTTCGAGGAGACCAAGCGGCGGTTCTTCAGCAACAAGAAGCTGCGCAAGTGGGCCAAGGGCACCGGGCCTGCGCCCACGCTGCCGGCGGGCCACACCGCCTCGCAGATCCGCGGCCGCGAGTTCTTCTTGCCGGGGCCCGACGGGCTGTGCGCCTTCTGCCACGACGGGCCCATGCTCAACGAGACCAGCGGATTCCTGCCCGACCCGCCCTTGCCGCCCGGGGTACGGATCTTCACCGCCTTCGTGTCCGAGTTCAATCCCGGCAACCTGCCGGTCCGCACGTTCGAGGTCGACAACGGCGACGGCACGGTGACCGTGGTGCAGACCCCGGATCCCGGCCGGGCGCTCATCACCGGCGATCTGGCCGATCTGAACCTGTTCCGCACCCCGACCCTGTGGGGGGTGAAGCACACCGCGCCCTACTTCCACGACAACTCGGCGGACACGCTCGAGGAGATGATGGATCACTACAGCGACTACTTCGTGCTCGCGGGCTTCCCCGCGTTCACCGAGCAGGAGAAGACCGACATCATCAACTACCTGAAGCTGCTGTAGAGCCGCTTCGAGAGCGGGGCGGGGGCGCTACGTCTGCACCGAGGGCACCCACGCGGTGGTGCGCCCGCCCAGCTCGATGTGCTCGATGGGCTCGCCCCGCGCGGTGCGAGCCCCGGCCTGCTTGCCCCAGCGGTGGTGGAACAGCCAGCTGGACGGGAAGCGGGCCTTGTCCGCCTCGACCGCGCAGGCCTTGCGCACGATCGAGGCCATCACGGTGCGGATGCGCCGGGCCTCGGCGTCGCTCAGCGCGTGGGCGCGGCGTCGCGGGTCGATCTTGGCTTGGTAGAGGATCTCGTCGGCCATCCAGTTGCCGATGCCGGCCACGAATTTCTGGTCGAGCAGCAGCGGCTTGAGCACCGCCTTGCGGGCGCGCAGGCGGGCGGACAGCTCGGCGGCGGGGGGCATCTCCGTGAGGGGGTCGAAGCCCAGCGCGGCGATCGGCAGCTCGTTGACCGGGTCGTGGCGCAGGCGGATGCGCCCCAGCCGGCGCGCGTTGGTCATGGCCAGCTCGCCCCCGTCGTCGAGCCACAGGTGGATCTTCCAGAACCGCGGCGGCCAGCTGCGGTCGAGCGGCTGCTTGCCGTTCGCGGCCAGGCGCAGGGGGCCCGCGGCGGGGGTGACGAACTGCCCTGTCATGGCGAAGTGGAACAGCGGCCAGGGTCGCTGGTCCAGCTCCCACCACATCTGCTTGCCGCGGCGGAGGCTGGCCAGCACCGTGCGGCCTCGCAGGGCCGAGGCCACCGCGCGCGGGGTGACGCCGTCGAACACGATCTCGTCGTCGGCGCAGCGCACCCGCTCGATCCGGCGTCCAACCGCCACGCGCTCGACCAGGCGTCGAGCGCGTTCGACCTCGGGTAGCTCGGGCATGCTCCGTCGAGGCCGCCATCCTAGCAGCCTCCGCGAAGCGGGCCCGAGGGACCGGCCGTCCTGGCTGTGCCCAGGGCCTGGCGGGCGTCCGAAGAGCCCGCCGATCGACCGTCATCCGCCGCCGTCTTGGCGTTGGAAGGGGCCATCCCTCCGACCCACTTGGTTATGAGAGCAACCCGCGTGCCAAGGGGTGGCGCGCATGATTTCGGGGGGTGTGGGGTGGGGGGCGTAAAGTTTGGTTGTCAGGGCCGACAGATCGATCGTGCACCGGGTCGTCGCCGGTCACCCCTCGATGAGGCACCCGCCCACGGTCCCGTGATCCGACTTACCGTAGACCAGCGCCGACGTGTGCGGTGGTGAGCGCCGTGGCGCTCCTCTGGGCGGTCGCAGGCCGGTGACCACCATACCAGGGCGACAGCTCCCGCCGGTGCCCCGGTGTCGCCGAAGGCTCGCCCCTTCGTGGTCATCCGCAGCGGCTCCGGCATTAGGGTGCGTTGCGGAGATGCGCATAGGAGAACTCGCGCTCGTACCCCCTGACCGGTCTGCGCCGAGAACACCGCGTCGACCCGCCGGGCTCGGCGCTGCCGCACTCTCGCCAGCGTCGAGCTCGGATGGGATCAGGGCGAGCCGACCGACCGCATCGCGTCAGTAGCCGGCGGGAAGTGCGGCAAGCGCCTGCTCTACGCGCACCAGATGACGGTCGAGCGCCGCGACGGTTGCAGCCGAAGTCGCGTTGCCTACAGCATCGTCGCGTCGCGCGCGAAGGCGGTTCGCAGTGTCGTGCAGACGAGCCCGTTGGCGGTCGAGGGCCAGCGACCGAGTGCTCGTACGAGGTGGGCTCGGCAGCGGTCGCGGGCCCAATGATACGGCATCGATGTCGGGCGAGGCCTCGGCTTGCCGCTCGATACTCTCTGAGCCGCGGGCAGGCTGAGAGACAACGATCATGGACTCGTCGGGTTGCCACAGCCACCAGCCCCCGAGGCCCAGGGCAAGGGCCAGTGGCATGTAGACCACTTGACGCTTCATCATGGAACTCATCAGTTCGCCTCGCACTTCGCTTTGTGCACGGGTAGGTCGTCGTACGCCACCACTGACTCGATATCCGCATCTACGATAGTGCCCGCGGACGCGAGCGCGGCGAGATCGAGCCCTGACGCAAGCACCAGCGTGTCGGTGCCGTCGCCGCCAGACAAGAGCTTTCCGGAAGTAAGTTCGCACGCCGCGAGAACAATGATCGTGTCGTTACCGAGGCCGCCGTAGACTGCATCTACACCTGATCCTGGGTACAGTACATCCTCTCCGGGTCCGCCCTCCATCACGTCGTCCCCGAGACCACCCCAGAGTTCATCGTCATTGTCTCCGCCTTCCAAGATGTCGTCGCCTTCTTGTCCATCCATGAGATCGTTGCCGGCACCACCCAGAAGCAAGTCGTCGCCGTCGCCACCCCAGACTCGGTCATCGCCCGAGCCCGCGTCGAGCGTGTCATCGCCATCCTCGCCTACCATTGCATCATTGCCGTCGTTCGCCTCGCAGATCCCTCCGTTCCCGCCGTCGGCGATAAGGTCGTCGCCCGCAGACGAAGCGAGTATGTCTTCGCCGTGAAGGCCGAAGAGCGCCAGGGGTTCAGTGGTTGGACTGACGATGTAGGTATCGTCCTCACTGGTGAAGATCATCGTCGACTGGCTCTGGCTCGAACACTCTGAGTGAGCCCACGTGGTGGCAAAAACAAGCTGGGTGAATCCTGGCCCTACGTGAGCCTCCTCTGCGTCGATGGGCCACCAGCGCACGCGGTGAACCCCCTCGTCGAGTTCGACTCCACCGCTCGAGTCGATCGCGATTGGAGCGGAGAGCGGAACCAGGGTCGACTCGCTGGTGCCACTCTCGATGACCTTGCCAACGACCCCGACCGCCTCAGGGCTGCATCCCGTGACGACCGGCAGAGGCAGGTCGACGGTCTCGCCAGACGGCGTACAGACCGTCTGGAAGTGGTCGAGCGCCGTGCATGCTACCTCGGGTGGAATGATTAGTTCGTCCGCTAAGCAGCCGTCGCTGGAGAGAGCAAAGCCGACCGCACCGACACCCGAGGAGAGGAGTGTGCTGTCGTCGTAGCCGACCTCGACCGCGTAGGTCCCGGTTTCGTCGACGATACCCATGGTCGCGGTCTTGCCGTGGTTGTAGGAAGCGTCGTCGAAATCGGTATCCTGATAGTGAAGCTCAATACGGCCATCCTCGTAGATATGCGCCTGTACATTGACGCCACCGTTGGTCGGCGTGCCACCATCGCGCCCATGGGGGACATCTTCCCAGCTCACGATGAATCTCTTGCCGTCAAACCATGTGTATACGCCGCCACTGCTGCTGGGATCGAGATCGTCCCAGTACACCGCAATGTCGGGAACTACGGTCGAGTTAGGCGGGAGAATGCTCGAGTTGGTCGCGTCGACACCTTCGTTTGTGACATTGATTCCGCCGTTGGCACCAACGTACAAGGACTCTGATACGGTCGTCCCGTAGAAAGGGAAATCAAAGCCTGAGGGGAGCTCGATCTTTTGGTAATCGTCGTCGGAGAGCGAGAGCTGAACTGCGCCTGGCAGGTCCCGGAGGGTCACGAAATCGGGGGCCAGTTCGCCCGCGAAGTAGCCATAACCGCCGACGCCACTGCCCAGGGGTGAGGTGGCGCGAAGCGACTGTTCGATGCACGCCAAGGTGCCCGAGACGTTCTCTTCGACGCACAGATCGATAGCGTGGTCACCCGTGGAGAGGGGCTCGCCCTGTTCCGTCGTAGAGATCGAGGAACTCGATTTGGTCAACGTCCCCGACGCAAGGATGTTCGTCCCTTCTGAGGCCGTAATCGTCAGCGAGAGCGCACCCGCGTGTTCGCACAATGGAATCTCGCGGCACAGTTCTTCGAGGGAGGTGTCGAAGGTAGATAGCGCAAGATCGTCGGTGGTGGGGGCGGGGCAGGTCACCTGCAAGCCACTCATGTAGCTCGTGCCGTTGGTGAGGGTGTAGCCGGAGACGGTACTCGTCGGAGGGGGAGGGCCACCGTTGAACACCAGTGAAGTGCCGCCTTGGATCTGGGAACACTGGAGGTTCGGGCCCGTCTCTTGCCACAGTCCCGCGAGGAGGCTGATGGCGGACTTCAGGCGAGTGGGGCTGGCCTCGTCGGGCAGACAGACGGAGTGAACGTTCTGGCTCTCGTAGCAATTGAACGGAAGAAGGTCGCAATCGCAGTCTTGGTTGAGAGTACAATCAGGGTCGCAGGATACGCCGTACTCGGGTTTGCAAGGGGCGTCGGCTCCTATCCACCCGGCCTCATTCGCGTTTAGCTCATTACAGGAGACGGAGCCGCACCCATCGGAACAAGTATCGGTCTGTTCTGCATATGCTAACGCTGCATTGTTCTCAATGGAGATGGACTGGTGAGGAGTCGGCATGCACGTGACTCTGACATCGAGGAAGTCTGGGCCCGACAGGCCACAGTCGCTGCCTAGCGGCGCAACATGGGCGCCATCGTAGTAACTGGCCGTCCGGATGCTGGCATTGAGGTAGTCGGCGACGTCGAATCGACAGAAATCGGAGATGGAAAACTCATTCACTCCCGGGAGTGAGGGAGGACCGCCATCACCACTCGCGGTACCATCGCCTCCTGTGTCTGTGCCATCGGCGCCTCCTGTGCCCGTGCTATCGGCACCTTCCGTGTCCGTGCCGTCTGGCAAGGGCTTCAGATTGGGGATGCAATAGTATTCCTCAAAGGTCGAGCTTAGGGCGACCGGGTAGATATGGTCGGAGAGGCTATCGCAATAATCGAGAGACTCGAGTAGGCAACTGCAGCGCACTGAGAACGTAAAGGGGTGCTCTAGATCTGGTTCCGAGCCGCCCGTTTCGTCGTGGCCACATGAGTTGAGTAAGCATACTCCGTGACACGCTGGGTTAAGCGTGATCGGCGGACCTGGATCATCGAAGTCGTCGGTCGTTACGGTCGTATGCCCAATGATGACTTGTTCTGCAGTGTAGTCGCCCTCAAGATCACAGTTGCTTGGATCAAAGAGGTAGTCGAATGTGATGCTCGGTTCTGCCTCGAGCGTCCTGCGACAGAGTTCTCGAGCCGCATCGGCCAGGAGTATTCGAGCACGCGTCGACGCGATGTCGTGCGAGGCGTGGCTGGGGTCTTGGATGGCTTGGTGCGTTTCGAAGTCGACGATGAGCGAAGGGGGGGCAAAGGTGAAGGTCACCTCGTTCAATCCCCCTGGATCAAGGGTAGCATTCAAGTCAACGCCGAGTGTCGGGGCGATTCGATATCTGTACGAGACACAGCTTGCTTCGACGTCTGAGCGTCCACACGCGGGTTGCGAGATAATCACGATTGCGGTGACGCCCATTGCCAGTACCCACCAGCGAGAGAAAATGCCGAAATGTTTGATGCAGAACCGGGTCATGGCGCTCAGTCGGATTCGCGTTTTGGGCCGGATGGGTGCTATGGTAGCAGCTTGACTTTGAGTTGAACATCTTATATCATAGAATCCGGACGTTAACTACCGGAAACCGACCGAGAGGTTTCGAAATGGCCACTACGAGACGCTATGGGTCGGGACTGCCGCGAGTGTCGCGGAAGGGGCTGAGAGTCGCGGTGATTCTCGGCTGTGCGACGTCGACGCTCGCAGCCTGTAGTCCCGAAATCGAACTCGAGGACGAGCAAGACATTCAGACCGACGTCGAAGTCTATATCCGTGCGCTTTGTGAGGATAAGTGTGCGAAGCACATCGAGTGTGCGCCTCTGCCCGATGATGCGCCAATCTGCACCGTCGAAGGATGTGTGGATGCCAGTTTCTCGATGCTCGATGCTCCCTGCTTCGCGCACGATGATGAACTCTTTCGCTGTCGTACCGAGCGATTGAGCTGCGACGATTATTTCGATCCTAGATTCAACATGACGTCAGCCATGGCGTGCCCCGAGTTTCTGGAGGTTCTCGGCGAGTGCCTCGAGAGACACGACCCGGATCGCTGACTCTCTGCCACTCCAGAGACGGACGAGGATCGTTTGACGATATGAAGGACGTGCAGACTCGACCTCCGTCTGCGCGCATGCCCACATCGTGGCCCGCGAGTTCTCTGTTGATCGCGATGTTGTGGATGGTGGCCTCGTGTGGCCGCACTCCGGTCGTCCTCGGCGACGAGCCGCCCTTGGTCGACCCATGGGTCTACGCCCTCGGCTTGTGCGCGCTCAAGTGCTTCCGCCTCGACCAATGCGGCCTCGCTCTGCACCCCCGGGACGCTTGCGTGGACGCCTGCATCGAGGAGGCCCTCGACACTCCCGACGATGGTTGTTGGTCACAGTGGATCGAGGCGCGACGGTGCCGGGTCCGCTACGCGGAATGTCAGGACATCGAGGAGGAGGTGCGAGCTCCGGACTTCGAGTCGATCTGCGCGGAGCGCGAGGCCGCGTACGAAGCCTGCGGTCGTTAGGCCTCGCGGACTACGACCGGTGGATGGCCAAGACGCGCGGGATGGTGACCGTGGAGGCGTTCTCGAGCGACACCCCACTCACTCCTCCCGCCCGAGCGCGCGCCCGCGGAGCATCGCCTCGAGATCATAGGGCGAGGGCTTGCCGCCGAGGTAGCGATGGAACCAGTCCAGGTGCGCGGCGTAGTACAGCGGCATCGAGCGCACGTGGCTGGGCCAGTGGCCGTCGTCGGGGAACACCAGCAGCCGCGCGGGCACGCCTTGGCGGCGCAGCGCGGTGAAGAGATCGAGGCTCTGGGTGTAGGGCACCCGGTAGTCTCGCTCGCCGGTGACGACCAGGGTGGGGGTCTGGAAGCTCGTGGCGTAGGTGGAGGGCGACCACGCGCGGTACTGCTCGGCGTTGTCCCACGAGGGCCCGCCGAGATCCCACTCGGGAAACCATAGCTCCTCGGTGGCGCCGTAGAACGAGGGCAGGTCGTAGATGCCCATCATCGAGGCGATGGCCTCGTAGCGATCGGTGTGGCCCAATAGCCAATTCATCATGTAGCCGCCGTACGACCAGCCCATCGCGCCGACGCGCTCGGGGTCGACGTAGGGCTGGGCCTCGAGGGCGTCGGTCACCGCCATCACGTCCTCGTAGACCTTGCCGCCCCAGTCCTTGGAGATGGCGGCGGTGTAGTCCTGGCCGTAGCCGGTGGAGCCGTGCGGGTTGAAGAACGCGACCACGTAGCCCGCCCCGGGGTACACCTGCCAGTCGCCTCTCAGGGCGTCGGTCCACTGCGACTGCGGGCCGCCGTGCACGTTGATGACGAGCGGGTAGCGCTTGGACTCGCGGAAGCCGTGGGGCTTGACCACGAACACGTGCACCGGCTTGCCGCCCGCCCCGGGCACGAACATCTCCTCGACGGGGCGGATGTCGTAGGCCTGCGCCACCGCGTCGTTGAGCCCGGTCAGCCGCTGCGGTCGGTCGCCGCCGGGCTCGGCCACGAACAGCTCGACGGGCGAGCCCACGGTGGTGAAGGTGAACGCCAGCCGCCCACTCGGGCCGAGGTCCCAGTCGCGCGCGGAGGGCAGGGCCAGCCGCTGCACCGCCCCGCCGGCCACCGGCACGGTGTACAGCGGGGTGCGACCGCCCTCGGGGGCCTGGAACACCAGCCGCTTCGAATCGGCGGACCAGCGCAGATCGGTGACCCACTGGGGGAACGCGGCGGTGAGCACCCGGATGTCGCCGGAGGCCCGGTCGTAGAGCGCAAGCTCGAACGCGTCGGACTCGTAGCCGGCCTGGGTCTGGCGCCGGAACGCGATGGCCGAGCCGTCGGGGGCGTACAGCGGCTGCCCGTCGAAGCCGGGGTTGCTGGCGGTGAGCGCCCGCGCCTTGCCCCCCGTCACCGGCACGACGAAGAGGTCCTTGTTGGTCGACCAGGCCTGGGCGCTGCCCGGCTCGCGGTTGCTGGTGAAGCACAGCTCCTGGCCGTCGGGCGAGAAGGCGTAGCCCGGCTCGCCCAGGCGGAAGGCGGGCGAGTCGTGCTCGCCCGGGGTCACGTCGACGATCGAGTCGTCCTCGAGGTCGAGCACCAGCACGTGCTCGCGCCGGCCGTCGTCCCAGCGGGTCCAGTGCCGGTACAGCAGGTCGTCGGCGAGGTAGGCCCGGGTGGGGCTGGCGGAGATGTCGGCCAGCAGCGCGGCGTTGGCCTGGTCGTCGGCCCCGTGCTCGGGGAACACCCGCGAGGTGAAGGCGATCCGGCGGCCGTCGGGCGACCAGCGGGGCTCGGAGACGCCGGTCGACAGCGAGGTGAGCCGCTCGGGCTCGCCCCCGTCGATCGACATGCGCCACAGCTGCGGGCCGCCGTCGCCCCGGCTCGAGACGAACACGAAGCTGCGGCCGTCGGGCGACCAGCTGGGGGCGCCGTCGTAGCCCGGGTCGCGGGTGAGCGGGCGGGTGCGGCCGGTCTCGGGCTCGGCCAGCCACACGTCGGCGTTGGAGCGGCCCTCGGCCAGGTCGTGCTCGGTGACCGTGAACAGCAGGTGCGTGCCGTCGGGCGACCACTGCGGCGCGCCCACGCTCTTCAGCCGGTAGAGCGCCTCGATGGTGAAGGCGGCCTTGCGGGCGTCGGCCGGGTCGGTGGGGGAGCGCTTCTCGGCCAGCGGCCAGCCCTCGGCGTTGCGCGGGTCGGCGGTGGGATCGTAGGTCGTGTCGGCCAGCGCGACCTCGCGCCCGGAGGGATCGGCGGTGCCGGAGACCGCGTCGGGGTCGCCGGCGGGCAGCACGGTGTCGACCACCGCCGGCGGGGGCTCGGGGTTGTCGACGCCCGCGGGGCGGCAGGCGGCGGCGGCCAGCGCTGCGAGCACGACGGGCAGGCGAAGGGCGCGACGGGACATGAGCGAGGACCTCCGGGGCGGAGCCTGGCACGACCCCGGTCGGCTCGACAACTCGGGCCCGCGGCGTCGAGGATGGCATCGCGGATCCGGCGGTCTTGGAGGGAACCCCGATCAGACCCCGCGGTACGACTACAACCAGGTGATGCATGCGCTGGACATGGATCGGCCCGATGTGCAGCTGCCGGTGCCCATCTACGTCAGCGAGCGCGGAGAGCTGGGGCCAGCCGCGGTACGCGTCTTCGTGTCCGACGCATCCGCACGATGTGAGGGGCGGGCCCGCAGCACCCTGAGACATCTCGTATCACGTGCGGCCCGAGTGGCCGCGGTGCTACGATCGTCCGCGACCCGCCCCATGCTGCCGTTCTTCAACACCTCCGGTCCATGCATCCCGGGCGAGCACTACATGCTCCCGCCGCAGCGGCGCCTGCACGACGTGCTCGAGCTCATCGAGTCGCGTCGCTTCTTCACGCTGCACGCGGGGCGGCAGACGGGCAAGACCACCAGCGCGATGTGGCTCGAGGATCACCTCAATGCCACGGGTCGCTGGCGCGCGCTGTGGGTCGACCTCGAGACCGCTCGCGAGACCAACGACGTCGCGCGGGCGATGCAGGCCATCCTCCAGGTGCTCGACGACGCGCTGGCGAGCCGTCATCCCGCCATGGCGCGACCCGAGGCCAGCGAGCGTGCTGCCATGCTGGCCTCGCCCCAGACCGCAGTGCTGGCCTACCTCAAGCGCCTCGCCGCGCTCGATCCCCTACCGCTGGTGCTGCTGCTCGACGAGGCCGACGGCCTGGTGGGCGAGGCGATGGTCTCGTTCCTCACCCAGCTCCGGCACGGCTACATCGAGCGCAGTCGGGCGCCGTTCCCGGCCAGCGTGGTGCTGGTGGGGCAGCGGCAGGTGCGGGACTACGCGCTGAAGAACGAGGACCGCCGCACCCTCACGTGGCTCGGCACGACCTCGCCGTTCAACATCACGGCCGAGGCGACCACGCTCGACGCGTTCACCGAGGCCGAGGTGGGCGAGCTGCTGGGGCAGCACACGGCGGCGACCGGGCAGCGCTTCTCCCCCGAGGCCATCGCCCGGATCTGGGAGCTCGGCTGCGGACATCCGTGGCTGACCAACGCGCTCGCCGATCAGATCGTGCGCCGCGACGTGAAGGACCGCGCCGTAGAGGTCACCGTCGGGCACGTCGATGCGGCCAAGGAGACGATCATCCTCGAGCGTCGCACGCACATCGACTCGTTGATGGCGCGGCTGCGGGAGCCGCGAGTGCAGCGGATCCTCGCGCCCATGCTGACCGGCGGCCTCGCCGAGAACGACGTGCTCGACGACGACTTCGCCTACGTGGTGGGGCTGGGGCTGCTGCGCTGGCGCGCGGGCCAGTGGGTCATCGCCAATCCGATCTACCAAGAGGTCATCCCCCGCATGCTCACCCACGCTCGTCAGGGGCAGATCGCCCATCAGCCCGCGTGGTACGTGCGCCCCGATGGCTCGCTGGACCTGGCCAAGCTCATGGCCGACTGGCAGGTGTTCTGGCGCGAGGACGGCCATCTCTCGGCCGAGGCCTTCCGCTACCGCGAGGCGGGCCCGCACCTGATGCTCATGGCGTTCCTGCAGCGGGTGATCAACGGCGGGGGCACCATCGAGCGCGAGTACGGCCTGGGTCGGGGCGCGCTCGATCTCATGGTGCAGTGGCGAGGGCAGCGACACGCGATCGAGGTCAAGCTGCGACGCGACACCGAGACCGAGGAGCGGGCGCTCGAGCAGCTGTGGCGCTACCTCGATCATGCGGGGCTCGAGGAAGGTTGGCTGGTGATGTTCGACTTGCGCTCGACGCAGCCGTGGGAGGAGCGGCTCCACACCCGGCAGCTCGAGCACCGCGGCAAGCAGGTGCACATCGTGGGCTGTTAACAAACCCGTGGTGAAGCCTGCGCCCGGGCGCAGGTGCGGGCCCACGACGCGGGCGGATCCCGATGGCGTGGTCCGCCTCGGCGGGGCCCTCACCGCTGGGGCAGCAGCGGAGTGGGCCGGCGCTGGCGGCCGCGGGGCGGGCGGGCCTCGATCACGCGCTGGAGCATGTTGAGCAGCTGTCGCTCCCGGAACGGCTTGAGCAGCACGCCGTCGGCCCGGATCACGGCGTCTTCGGCGTACAGCTGGGTCTGCCCGTGCCCGCTGGCGAACACGATCGGCACGTGGGTGTCGATCTCCCGCAGGTCCTGGAACACGTCGCTGCCGCGGATGTGGGGCATGCCCATGTCGAGCATCACGCAGCTGAGCTGCTCGTGGTGCCGGTTGAACATGTCCAGCCCCTCCAGCCCGTCGCGGGCGGTGAGCACCTCCATGCCCTGGCTGCCCAGCGTGCGGCGGATGACCGAGCGGATGAACGCGTCGTCGTCGATGATGAGCACCAGGTGGCCGTCGAGGCGGTGCTCGATGATCTCGCTGGGCTCGGGCTCCAGCGGCGGCAGGGCGTCGGCGCTGGCGGGCAGCAGCACCCGGAAGGTGGCCCCGCGGCTGGGGCTGGAGTCGAGCAGCAGCGCGCCCCCGTGCTCCTCTACGATGGCCAGGCACGCCGACAGCCCCAGGCCGTGCCCGCCGTCCTTGGTGGTGAAGAACGGGTCGAAGATCCGGCGGGCGGTCGACTCGTCGAAGCCGGGGCCGGTGTCCTCCACCTGCAGGCACACGTAGCGGCCGGGCGGCGGCGGGGTGGTGGTGCGCGTGCTCGCCAGCAGCTCCGGGGTGGCCTCGAGCGCCTGGGTGGTGATGGTGATGGCGCCCACCTCCTCGCCGATGGCCTCCCCGGCGTTGACGATGAAGTTCATCAGCAGCTGCCGCAGCAGCGGCGCGTGGGCGGACACCCGCGGCAGGCCGGCCTGCAGCTCGTAGCGCAGCACGACGGTGGTGGGGGCGGAGACCTCCAGCAGCCGCCCCATCTCGCGGGTGAGCGCGTTGAGGTCGAGGGTGCGCCGGGGCTGGTCGGAGGCGCTGGCGTAGCCCAGGATCTGCTCGAGCAGCTCGCGGGCGCGCTCGGTGGCCAGCACGATCTCACGGGAGATCTCCCGGGTGCTCTTGGGGTCCAGCGCGGTGCGAGGGATGAGCTCGGCGTTGATCAGCACCGCAGCCAGCAGGTTCTTGAGGTCGTGCGACACCCGGCTGGCCACCAGGCCCAGCTGCTCGAGGCGGTTCTCCCGCTCGGGAAAGGCCTTGGCGTGGGCGGAGGGGGGCTCGATGGACAGGTGCACGAAGCGGGTGCCGGCCCGGGCCCGCACCAGGCAGGGCTCGGTGCGCGTGTCGAGCGCGAGGCGGGCCCGCAGCTCGGCCGAGCCCTCGCTGCGCGTGCGCTCGAGCGCCTGGGCCACCCGCGGCCGATCCTCGGGGGCGAACAGCTCCACCGCGGGCTGGGTGAGCCAGGGCAGCGGATCGATGGTGATCCCGCTGCCCACGGTCACGACATCGAGGACGCACAGGTCCTGATCGAGGATCACCCCCAGCCGAGGGGGCACGCCGTGCGCCGAGCGGACGTCGTTCGCCGATTGATCCTCCATTCGTGCCCGTCGATCCGCTCCGCTGGGGAACCCGCCTCGGCCAGTGTACGGGCACCTCGCCTCGTGGTGCACCCCACCGCGCTTGCGACCGGTTTCGGGGCGGGGGGCCCGAGGCTCGGGCGGTGATCCGAGCGAGGTGGTGCTCGCCGGCTCGGCTGGCCTCGATCGGGCCTGGGCCTGGGCCTGGGCCGGTGGCTCAGGGACCTTCGGGGACCCAGTGGGGGTCTTCGTGGGGCAGCGAGCCGCGCCGGGGTGCGTGCACGTCGGCATGGATCGAACCGCCCTCGAACAAGCGGTACTGGCAGTACAGCGGCGCGCCGGACAGCAGCAGGGAGACCACCGGCTGGATGGCGGGCAGGGTGTACGCGATGAGGATCCGCGGGGGCGTGAACTGGAAGCGGGGCAGGGCCGGCTCGCTCCAGTCCGAGCGCGCCTCGAGGAACGCGGAGGTCACCTGGCCGTGGGGCCCCAGCGGTCGACCCAGCAGCCAGATCCGCACCGTATTCACGGCGCGGACCGAGCCGCGAGGGCCCGGCTGGGCCTGCGCGCCGGTCTCCAGCCGGTAGTCCTCGACGCACAGGATCTGGTCGAACGTGCTCGCGCCCACCGGGGTTCGGTAGCACGGGCGCTCGCGGGCGCTGGTGCGGAACAGGCTATATTGCCGAATTCTGCCCCGTAGGACCCCCTGGGGCCGCCTTTCCCCGCGAAGGGGCCGAGGGTATCCTTGGCCGCCCGACGCGCTCGAGCTCGGGCCCATCGACCCCCATGGCCAGTGATCAAAAGACGGCGCTGAACATCGAAGACGAGATGCGTAGCTCCTTTTTGGACTACGCGATGAGCGTCATCATCTCGCGGGCGCTGCCCGATGCACGCGACGGCCTCAAGCCGGTGCACCGGCGCATCCTCTACGCGATGCACCAGCTTCGCAACACCCACCAGCAGCCGTACAAGAAGTCGGCGCGCGTGGTGGGCGACGTGATCGGCAAGTACCACCCCCACGGCGACTCGGCGGTCTACGACGCGCTGGTGCGGCTGGCCCAGGACTTCTCCATGCGCTACCCGCTGGTCGACGGGCAGGGGAACTTCGGGTCGGTCGACGGCGACTCGCCCGCCGCCATGCGCTACACCGAGGTGCGGATGCAGCGGCTGACCGCCGAACTGCTCGCCGACATCGACAAGGACACCGTCGACTGGGTCCCCAACTACGACGAGAAGGAGCTGGAGCCCTCCGTCCTGCCCACGCGGCTGCCCAACCTGCTGCTCAACGGCGCGGTCGGCATCGCGGTGGGCATGGCCACCAACATCCCGCCCCACAACCTCTCCGAGGTCGTCGACGCCACCATCGCGCTCATCGACGATCCCTCGCTCGAGGTCCGCGACCTGCTCGAGTACGTCACCGGGCCCGACTTCCCCACCGGGGGGCTCATCATCGGGCGCAGCGGGATCAAGCTGGCCTACACCAGCGGGCGCGGCAGCATCACGGTGCGGGCGCGGTGCGCGATCGAGGAGGACGCCAAGGGGCGCGAGTCGATCGTCATCACCGAGATCCCCTACCAGGTCAACAAGACCCGCCTCATCGAGCGGATCGCCTCCCTGGTCCGGGAGAAGCGGCTGGAGGGCATCAGCGACGTCCAGGACTACAGCGACCGCCAGGGCATGCGGATCTGGGTGCAGGTCAAGCGCGACGCCGCGGGCCAGGTGGTGCTCAACAACCTCTACAAGATGACCGATCTGCAGACCACCTTCGGGGTCAACATGATCGCCATCGACAACGGGCGGCCGCGGGTCTTGGACCTCAAGGACGCCCTGGTCGCCTTCATCGACCACCGCCGCACGGTGGTCACCCGCCGCACCAAGTTCGACCTGCGCAAGGCCCTCGATCGCCGGGAGATCGTGGAGGGCCTGGGCGTGGCCATCGACGCCATCGACCGGGTGATCTCCATCATCCGGGGCTCGACCGACCCCGAGGCGGCCCGCGGCGCCTTGATGGCCGAGCCGCTGCAGGGCTTCGCGGCGTTCCTCGATCGCTGCGGCCGCCCGGCCGAGGAGATCGAGGCGGCGCGGAAGGGCTTCTATCACCTCAACGAGCGCCAGGCGAAGGCCATCCTCGACATGCGGCTGCAGCGGCTGACGGGGCTGGAGCGCGAGAAGATCGAGGGCGAGTACAAGGAGCTGAGCACCGAGATCGCGCGGCTGGAGGCGATCTTGGCCGACACCCGCCGGCTGATGCAGGTGATCCGCGACGAGCTGACGTTCGTGCGCCAGACCTACGGCGACACCGAGGGCCAGGGGGCGGGCACGGGCGCCCCGGGCACGCCGGGCTCGCGGCGCACCCAGATCCTCGAGGCCGAGGACGACATCGATCCGATCGACCTGGTGGCCGACGACTCGATGGTCGTGATGCTCACCCGCCACGGCTACATCAAGCGGCTGCCCACCGAGGACTATCGGGTGCAGGCGCGCGGCGGCAAGGGCGTGAAGAGCGGGGGCGGCCGGGCCGACGACGACTTCGTCAGCGCCGTGCTCGAGGCCAGCGCGCACGCGTGGCTGCTGATGTTCACCGACACCGGCCGGGTGTTCCGCAAGCGGGTGTTCGAGCTGCCCCAGGGGCGGCGCGACGGCCCGGGCAAGGCCCTGGTGAACTTCCTCGAGATGCGCCCCGACGAGAAGGTGCTCGAGATGGTGCCGTACCGCGAGGACGAGGTCGACGGCGACGGCGAGCACTTCATCGTCACGTGCACCGAGAAGGGCTACGTGAAGCGCACGCAGCTCAGCGAGTTCGCCAACATGCGCAAGACGGGGCTCATCGCGGTGAGCATCGACGAGGACGACCGACTGATCTCGGTGCGCTTCACCGACGGCAAGCAGCACCTGATGCTCAGCAGCGGCAACGGCATGGTGATCCGCTTCGAGGAGGGCCGGGTGCGCCCGATGGGCCGCAACGCCCGCGGCGTGCGGGGCATGGGCCTGCGCGGCGACGACAAGGTGGTGGCGATGAGCCGCCTGTCGGCCGAGGACGACGAGGAACTGCAGGTGCTCACCATCTGCGCCAACGGCTACGGCAAGCGCACGGCGGCCAGCGAGTACCGCACGCAGAGCCGAGCGGGGCTGGGGCTCATCACCATCAAGGTGAACGAGCGCAACGGCCAGGTGGTGGAGAACGTCCTGGTGCTGCCCGACGACCAGATCATCGTCATCACCTCCGAGGGCAAGGTCATCCGCACCCCGGTCGAGGGCATCAGCGTGCTGGGCCGCAATACCCAAGGCGTTCGCATCATCCGCATGGGTGACGGCGAGCGCGTGGTGGCGGTGGCCCGCATGGTCGACGACGCCGACAAGGACGACGAGGCCAAGGACGACGAGGTCGAGGCGGAGGTCGAGGTCGAGGCGGAGGCCGAGGCCGACGACGGCGAGTAGGTCCGCCGGCGAGTCCAGCACGGTGCTCGGGCATCGCCGCCGGACCATTCGGTGGCGGGGCCCGAGGCATATCGAGTGGGTGGAGGGACACCCTTGGCAAGCCGTACGACGAATTAGTGTGTGGGGTCTGTGCCGACTCCGAATGCGCGTGCGTGAGCGTCGCGCATGGCCCGTGGATCGGGCCACTGAGCACCACATTCGCACCGAAAGCCCCGGACCCGCTGTACCGCCGACGCCTCCGGCGCGTGTTCGAAACGAACCTCGACCACCGCGGAAGACAGCGGGGCCCCACAATCCGGACACATCAACGCTGGTCGGTGCTTGTGGTGGACACGACCCTCGATGATCAAGGATGACCCGCGAGTCGTCGTGGGAACGCGTCTCGCGAGCAGCTTGAGCGATGCCGAGTCACCGGTGTCCCAAAGATGGTCGTCTCGTCCGACATCGGGTCGTAGGTCCACGATGTCCCGGAATATGGCCACCAGATCCCTCAGCTCGCGCAGCACCTCGGGGCTCCCCGCGGCTCGCTCCCCAAAGACCACACAGTGTCCATCCCGAACCCATGACTCCCGACTGCAGTTGGCCTTGTGAAGCACCTCCGAGGGCTGGGTCGCCAAGGCATCGGTCAGCAAGACTGCGTCTACATCGGGCAGGCGCCCCCCCTCGGTGACGGACGATACCAGCGCTCGACTCGCTTCTACGTCGAGCATCAAGACCTCGAGTCCACGTCCGGCGAGGCGCCGCTCGAGCTCTCCGAGCTCATCGCTCGACCCGATGTGGGCGGCGAACAACCCCCCTTGCCCACGGCCCACCTCCAGCTCCCACACGAGACGCTCGAAGGCGGCGGTCATCCGAAAGCGGCCTTCTCGCCATCGACGATCAAGGGCCTGACCATGGGATGCACCGAGAACCACGCTCCACCGCCGCCGTACGAGACGACGAATTGATCGCGGACCAGCCTCAGCAGCCTCGGATCCGCCGAGATCCGGCCCGTCCGATCGACCTCGGCCAGCAGACGATGATCCTCCGAGCGAAGCATGATGCTGTACTCGTTCCTGATCTCGTGCACGGCCCGCTCGACGTGAGGAAGATCCACGGAAGTCTCACCCGCCACCGCGGCCAGCGCACAGGCCCGCTGCGCGAGGCGGAGCAGCTCACGGTGGATGCCCGCTCCTTGCTCGATGAGCAGTTCGAGGGCTTCGTCGGAGAGCAACCCCTCGGCACGACGCTCGAGCACGTCCCTGCATGTCTTCCACCCTGCATCGATGCGCTCTCCATCTCTCGTCCACAGGTCGATGCTCGGGAGGAAGTGCCAAGCATGCACCAAGCGAGCGAGCTCACCGAAGTCGGGGTCGAGCGTCACGAACAAGGGGATCGTGCATACGACACTCAGCGACTCCTCTCCGAGCGTGGAGTGGAGCGCACCGAACGCGTCCCGGATGTGGGGCAAGTCGAGCTTGTCGAGGCCATCGAGGAGCACGACGAGGGGCTCGGAGAAAGGGGGGGGGTTCTCATGGAGCCAGCGCAGCATCCTAGGAGTGCGGACGCCGGCATCGCGTTCATCTTCGAAGACGAAGCTGCTGCGCAATACCGTTGTGGCCCTCCTCGACGACTCCGTGAGCGTCTCCAGCTTCGCTACGATATTCTCGAGAGCCTGCTCCAACACCGTGTGGTCTTGGGAACTGCATTCGACCCTGACAACGGTGTGGCTCTTCGCCAGAGCCTGCGCGATTCTAGCAAGCTCGGTGGTCTTGCCGCTCCCGCGGTGCCCGGCCAGCAGATACCAGCGCGGCGCCTCCGATAGCTTCAGCTCCCCGATGGTGAGATCTACCGGACTGTCGAGCCGCCGCGCATAGAACGGCGAGTCCGGTGCGATGGGATGAGCCGGGTCCAGAGCCCGGTAGGCCTGCCTCAGGTCCACGTGCTCACCAGGTAGCCATCGTTGCGCAAGCGGGCGAGAAAGGCACGCGCCGAGTCGGCATCGAAGCGATAGCGGGCGAGCCCCTCTTCGTCCTGGCCATCGAAGCGTTCCATCCCGTTGCGTTGATGGAAATCCTCGGCCCTCGGAAGAGAAGAGCAGTGCATCTGGCCCCCATGACCATCGGCTTGGCTACGTCGCAGGCCCACGGCGACCAGCAGCGACCCCACGCCACGAAAGATTCTCCCCGCCCCACGGTTCCAGGGTGCAGTCGACAACCGGAGGGCATGGGTCCCGTAGCGCTCCACGTCGTCCTTGCTGACTTCCAGCAGCCTCAAGCCCTGGAGGCTGCCCTCGGAGAGCAAGGAATAGCAAGCAAACTGCTCCGGCATGGTCAATCCAAGCTCGATGAGCTGGTCCCACTCCCAGTGGAGGTCCTCGTCCTTCGCGTCACGAGACAACGTGGTGAGCCATTCCTTCGCCCACCGCAGGCCGTCCTCACGGGTGCTAGGCCGAAGCGCTGCTTCCACCCGCGAGCCATCGCTACGGCGAACGATGAAGCAGCGATCGTCGTTCACCTGCTCATCCTACCTCAAACGCTCAAGTACACCAGCGTGACCCATGCACTCCACCCAGGCCCTACACCGCGTCGCATGCCGACGAGATGCTCACCGGCGTGTGGGTGAGGTGGACGAAGAGCCCTGCTCGGGTCATCATCGCCTCGCTGCCGTGCGCGGGCCGCAGGTTTCCTCGCTGCCAGCACCTCGTCGGCCCCGGCCCGTTGGATCGCCCAGGTCCATCAAGCGCCCTCCTCGCCGAGGTAGGCTCGAAGCTCCGCCTCGCCCCGCTCGCCGAACAGCAGCGAGCACAACTCGCTCAGCTCGGGCCCGTCGCGCAGCGCCTTCGCGGGCACGACCTGCTCGACCAGCGTGCGCCGGCGCAGGAAGTCGGGCAGGTGCACCACCATCTCGTGTTCGGCCGCATACACGACCTCGGCCCGCGTGACCCCGGTGCCCGCCACGAAGATCTCCCCGAGCCCTGGCTCGGCCTCGATCGCGTCGAGCATGGCGTGGGCTCGCGGCCCGTGCCGACGCCACAGCCGCTCGGCGAGCGCCTCGGGCTCGCCCGGGGCCACCTCGGCCAGCCCCCGCCCCAGCCCCCGCCCCAGCCCCGCGGCGCGCTGCACGAAGCGCTCGCGCTCGTCGGGCCCCGCCTCGCCGTACCAGCGCCGCTCGGGCGTGCTCACCTCGACCCCCAGCGATTCCACCGCCTCGACGACCTCCTCGCCCACATTGATGCAGTCGGTGAGCTTGCCGCCGAAGATGCACAGGTGGCGCCGCTCGGCGTCGATCTCCAGCACGTGCTTGCGGCTGAGCTGGGTCCAGTCGTCGCTCTCGCGCCGGCCGCCCCCGCCCTCCACCACCAGCGGCCGCACGCCGCAGCGCTCGGCGATCACGTCGGCCTCGGTCAGCGGCGGGGCGTTGCCCAGGCGCTGGTTGATGTTGGAGAGGATGAACGCGCGGTCGTCGGCGGTGACCACCGCGGGCAGCTGGTCGACCCGGGTGTCGGTGGTGCCGATGCTCGAGCGCGAGCCCAGCGGCAGCACGAAGAACAGCCGGCCGTCGCTGGCGAAGAAGGTGAGCACCCGGGGGGCGTGGGGCACCCGCTCGACCACCAGGTGCACGCCCTTGGAGAACAGGTGCCGGTGGCGGGTGACGATGCCGCCCAGGGCGTTGTGCTGCTCCACGTAGGGGCCGCAGGCGTTCACGACCACCCGGGAGCGCACGCGGATCGCTCGGCCGGTCTCGCGGTCGGTGACGCGGGTGACCCACGCCTCGCCCTCGCGGCGGCAGCCCAGCGACTCGACGTAGTTGGCCACCACCGCTCCGTCGTCGACCGCGTCGCGCACGAAGCGGAACACGAAGTGGGCGTCGCCGTCGACGAAGTGGGCGTCGGAGTACTCGATCCCCCCCGCGGTGTGGGCGGTGTCGATGCCGGGCTCTTCGCGGGCGATGTCGGCGTTGCTCAGCAGGGTGGGGCGGCGGGTGAAGAACGAGCCGATCGCCCAGTACAGCAGCGCGCCGAGGAACAGCATCACCCGGCCGAAGCGGGAGCCCTGGGTGATGGCGGTGAAGAAGCGGATCTCCCGCACGGCCGAGGGATAGGCGCGCAGCAGCTCGTTGCGGCTGCGGCACAGCTTGCGCACGAGCCCGAACTCGTACGTCTCCATGTACTTGATGCCGCCCCACGCGAGGTTGGAGGAGTGGCTGCTGGTGAACCCGGCGAAGTCGCCCCGCTCGACCAGCGCCACCCGGACCCCGTGGGCGGCCAGGGCCGCGGCACTGACCGCGCCGTTGATCCCCCCGCCCACCACCAGCACGTCGAAGTCGTCGCGCTCGAGGGCGTCGAGCGCCTCGCGCCGGGATGGGCTGCCCGTCATGCGCCCGATGTGTAGCTCACCCGGGCCCGCTTCGCAGCCGCCCGGGCGCGCGACCGATCACCGCGGGCGGCGAGCGATCGAGCGCGGCCGACCGAGGGAGGCTCGGGATCGGCGCCCGCGCCCCAGCCGGCCCAGCAGAGCCAGCAGCCACGCCGCGCCCGGCGGGGTGGAGCCCGCGCTGCGGCACGAGCAGCCCTCGCCGCCAGCGTCGTCGGCCGGCGAGCCTTCGGTGCGGCCGGTCTCGGAGCCGGCCGTGCCCCCGGGGAGGGTGGTGGAGCCCTCGGCCGCGGTGGTGGTGCTCGAGCTCGCCCCGGTGGTGCTCGGGGTGGTGGTGCTGCCCTCGCCGCCGCCGGTGGTGGTGGTGTCGGCCCCCCCGGTGGTGTCGGCGACCGGGCCGAAGCCCACGATGGGGATCGCCACCGTCTGCTCCACGATCGTCAGCGGCGGCGCGCCTCCGTTGAGGTCGAACAGCGTGGCCACGTGCGAGCCGGCCTCGCCCGCCTCGGCCGCGAGGAAGTCGATGTACTCGGGGGTGTTGATGAGGTAGCGCAGCCGCACCGTGACCTGCAGCTGGTCGTCGCTGGGGTCGTCGGGGGTGGTGTCGAGCACCTGGGGCGCGGCCGGGAACGCGTAGGCGTGCTCGTCGTAGTTGGGCCAGGTGCCGTCGGCGAGCAGCGCGTAGCGATCGCCCACCGGGTCGGTCTCGAGGTCGGGCCGCAGCCCCCGGGGAGGAATGCGGGTGTCTGCGGCCCAGTGATCGTTGAGCAGCAGGTGGAAGGTGGTCCCGTCGGCCCAGCGCTCGCCGATGGCCTCGTAGGTGCGCAGCTGGGCGTCGCGCTGAAGGCCGGCGACCTGGTCCCAGGCGCCCGAGCTGTACACCACCTGCCCGTCGTACTCGGCGAGCACCTCCAGCCACATCACGCGGCCCTCGGAGTAGCCGCTGGGCAGCTTGTGCCCGGACTCGTTGGTCACCCGCACCACGAGGTCGGCCAGGCCCTGGTCGAGGTCGACCTGGGCCGGCGTGGTGACCTCGAGGGTGGCGGCGGTGGGCAGGAACGCGTCCATCGCCGCCATGGTGTTCTCGAAGAAGAAGTCGGCGATCAGGTTGGCGCCGCTCGAGCCGTACTCCTGGCGCAGCACCTCCACCATGAAGCGGTTGGCGCCCACCAGATCGTGGCGGCGGCCGCCGGTGGGGTGGCTGTACTGGTTGAGGTGGGCGGTGCAGCCGGGCTTGTCGGCCACCGCGGGCATGTGACAGTCCTGGCAGCTTTGGAACCCGGCCCCGGGCGTGGCGTAGTCGCTGTTGAGCCACTCGCGGTAGGTCCGCTGCTCGTTGAAGCCCACCCCCATGCCCTGCCCCGCGTCGTCGACCCGCTCGGTCTCGGTGGTCACGTCGTGGCAGGTGCCGCAGAAGCGCGACTGGCCGATGAAGGGGTCGTAGACGTAGGAGTGGGGCGGCTCGGGCACGCCGTCGGTGTAGTCCCAGGGGCCGCGCCGGGGCACGTTCACGCCCACCAGCACGTCGTCGACGCTGTACTGGGCGTTGCCGGCGGGGGTGGAGCCGTCGTCGACCATGCGGTGGCACATGGCACACTCCACGCCCTCGTCCTCCTGCCCCACCAGCTGGTCGAACGCGGTGACCGAGCCGTGCCCGTCGAGGTAGGCCCGGGGCGCGTGGCAGCGGATGCACAGCTCGGTCTCGCCGGGCGCGTCGGCGTCGGCCACCGCCACCCCGGCCCAGAACACGGGGTCGCGCGCGCTGTTGGCCATCATCGTGCCCTGCCAGGTGCGCAGGGGCGAGTACTCGGGGTCCTCCTCGTGGGCCAGGGCGTTCTCGTAGCCGTGGCAGAGATCGCAGGTCTCGGGCCCGAGGATCGGGTTGACGAGCGTGCCCGGCTGGGTGGGCGCGGCCGCGACCGGGCCGACCCCCAGCCCGACCGCGACCAGGGCGACCACAGGGGCGACCAGGGCGACCACAGGGGCGAGCGAGCGGGGGGGGCAGCGGCGACGCACGAGAGAAGTCCTCCTCAGCCGTGGTGGATGTGGATCGACCGACGCCGCCGGCGAGCGACGAGCAGGCCCAGGGCCAGCAGGGACAGGCCGGTGGGGCCCGAGCCGCGGGTGGTGCAGCCACAGCCGCCGCCGTCATCGGCCGCGCCGGCGTCTCCCCCCGACGAGTCCGCGGAGTCATCGGTGGGATCGACGGGCCCGGAGGTGAGGGGGGGGCCGGAGGTGGCGGGGCCGCTGGTGCCGGGCGGGGAGCCGGTGGACTCGTCGGCGCCCCCGGTGGGATCGGGCATGCACTCCAGGCCCTCGTCGACCTCTTCGTTGCAGTCGTTGTCGATCTGGTCGCAGATCTCGGGGTTGCCCGGGAACGTGGTGGCCTCGGCGTCGTTGCAGTCGGTGTCGTCGGCCACGTAGCCGGCGGGGGGCAGGCAGCCGCCGATGGTGTTGGCGGGGTCGCCGTAGCCGTCGTCGTCGGCGTCGGCGTACCAGGTCTCGGGGCAGCCCTCGATGATGTGGACCTGCTGGTCGAGCACGTTGGGCAGCTCGGCGGTGTCGACCTGGCCCGAGGGCCAGTGCACGACCACGCTGTCGATGGTCTCGGCCCCGCCCAGCCCGAAGTGCCGGGTGAACGAGTTGGTGATGCCGTAGCCCTCGCCGGCCCGGACCTCGCGGACCATCACCCCCCACGCGCCGTGCAGCTCGATGCGAGCCCCCACGCCGCTGGTGTTGCTCGTGGTGCCGGTGAGGCGCACGTCCAGCCAGTGGTTGGCGTTGCCCGGGTTGAGGAACAGCCGGTCGGGGTTGGCGTTGCTGGGGTTGTTGTAGCCGGTGGCGAAGCCGGCGAGCACGTCGCGGAAGCCATCGGCGTCGAGGTCACCCACCGCCGCGCTCTGGATGCCGGGGCCGCCGGTGGGGAACGGGTCGACCTGCTCGGTGAAGGTGAGGTCGCCGTTGGACAGGAACAGCCGGTGCTCGCCCTCGCGGCCGGTCACCAGCAGGTCGAGGAAGGTGTCGTTGTCGAAGTCCTCGAAGATCGACTGGATGCCCTGGTCCACCGCCATCAGCCCGGGGACGAGGCCCGAGGCCGCGGTCACGTCGGTGTAGGTGCCGCCGTCGTTCACGTACAGCTGGCTGAGCATGTCGTGGTTGACGAGGAACGCGTCCATGTCGCCGTCGTTGTCGATGTCACCGAAGTCCATCGACCACGACTGGGCGCCGGGGCGCAGGCCGACCGCCTCGGCCACGTCGGTGTAGTTGCCCTTGCCGTCGTTCTCGAACAGCAGGTTCAGCCGCCGCCCGTCCATGGGGTCGTTCACGAACAGCCGGCACTTGGCGATGTAGAGGTCGAGGTCGCCGTCGCTGTCGTAGTCGGTCCACACCGAGCCGTAGTTGCCCGAGTTGTCGGAGGGCACGGTGGAGGCGGGGTCGATGAGGCCCAGGTCGTAGGTGAACGTGCCCGTGCCGTCGTTGTTGAGCGGGGCGGAGATGCCGTCGTCGTGGCACACGAAGAGATCGAGCGTGCCGTTGTTGTCGATGTCGGCGAAGTTGACGCACTGGGTGAACACGTCGGGGGTGTTCATGATCGTCAGCTCGAAGTCGTCGCCGGCCTCGTTGGCCCGCAGGATCTTCAGGCCGTTGTAGGCCCCGCTGGTGAACACGTCGATCATGCCGTTGCCGTCGATGTCGCCGAGCGCCATGCCCCACTGGCTGCCCGGCAGGTCGCCGAACGCGTAGTGGAGGAACGTGCCGTCGGGCTGCTGGTACTCCACCTCGAGGTAGTCGGCGTCATCGAGGCGGACGATGTCGTCGAGCCCGTCGCCGTTCATGTCGGTCACGCCGAGGGCCACGCCGCTGGACAGGCCGGAGTTGCCGAGGGTGGCGGAGGCGTCGGTGAAGGGCTCCAGCGCCCGGGCGGACGAGGGGGCCAGCCAGGCCACGCCGAGCCCGAGCAGCAAGAACGAAGTGCGAGAGAGGAGCGCGGGGCGGTCGTCCATGGGGTGGTCCATCGTCGTGGAGTCTATGGTCCGAGGCTAGCAGGCCCATCGCTCGGCGGGGGAGCGGCGCCGTGAGCGGCTACGCGCAGAGCGTGGGGAAACCCATGCGGGCCGCAATTCCGGGCCAAGCGACCGTCGTGGGGTCGGGGGGGTCGTGGGGGTCGTGGGGGAGGTCAGGGGCCGACCGTGAGGTTCTGGGCGATGTCGGCTTCGGACAGGGCGTGATCGTAGACGGCGGCGAGGTGCAGCGTTCCCCGCCACGGGCGGTCGAGCGTGATTTCGTTGCCGCACGCGAACTCGGCGGTGAGGCTCCAGTTGGTGAAGTCGCCGGGGCGGGGCCCTTCGAGCTGGAGCATGCCGTCGACCCAGAGCTGATGGACCCCCTCGTCGGAGCGGATGTAGACCAGGTGGGTGAGGGATGCGGTGGCGATGTCCAATACGGTGAGCTGCGGGGTGCCGTTGTCCGAGACGTCCATGTCGCTGGTGCGGGTGCGGCCCATGAAGTGGGGGGCGGGCTCCGTGTGGTTGCCCTGCCCCAGGGTGAAGTTGCGCAGCGACGACGACTCCGACAGCGTGATGATGCGGCCGGGCCCGTCCATGTCGGGCTGCACGGGGGTGATCCAGGCCTCGGCGGTGAACTCGTTGGTGATGAGGCAGGTGCCGACGATCTTGGTGGGTGGGCCCATGCCCCGGGCGATGCCGCCGTCGAACACCAGGCCGTCGGGCACCCACTGGAACGTGTCGCCCTCGAGCGCGAGGTCGAGCGGGGTGCCCACGCCGCTGGTGTCGTGGGCGACCATGCCGGCGCCTTCGTCGAACCGGTAGAGGACCAGCAGGCCGTCGCTCACCCGCTGGGGCTCGGAGCTGGTGGAGCTGGAGCTGGTCTCGTCCGGGCCGGTGGAGCTGGTGGTGTCTGCGGGCGACCCGCTGGATCCCGTGGAGTCGTCGGGGCCGGAGTCGAGGGAGATCGGTCCGCTCGACGAGGTGGAGGTGGCGGAGGCGGTGGGCGGGCCGGTGGTGGTGCCGGTGCCCGAGGGGATCGGCTCCACGCACATGCCGGCGAGGTCGTTGCCCGCGTGCTCGCCGTAGCGCTGCTCGGAGGGGCAGGTGAGATCCTCGAAGCTACAGTAGCCGCTGGGCTCGCACGTGCCTCCCGCCCCGCAGTCTTGGGGGTCGTGGCACACGAAGGGGCCCGCCGAGCAGCCGACCAGCGCGGTCCCCAGGGCGAGGGCCCACGGGGCGGCGAAGCTCCACCCGATGCTCGACCATCGGCGACGCGGGTCCACGGAGGAGCGACGGTAGCACAACGTCCGCTCGGAGAATCGGTCGAACGAGCGCGGGCTGGCGCAAGCCGGGGGCGGGACGCGGAGGGAGAGCGGCCGACCGGAAGGAACTCGGCCGGCGAGGAGCGGGCGGGCCGGTGTCAGGTGGCGGCGATGCGGGCCGTCTCGTCGCGCTCCCACGTGCCTTGTCGGCCGGTGCGGAGCTTGCGGTGGGCCATGAGCTTGGCGTAGCTCATCACGCCCAGGTAGATCGGCGCGAAGGGCCACAGATCGGGTCGCCCCGCGAGCACGCGGAGGGTGCGGGCGGCGTTGGTGGTCTCGTTGGCCAGCAGCTCGGGGAAGCGCTGGTGGAGCTGGTAGTTGCCCGCGCGGGCGCGCGTCTGGATGCGGGCCACCATGCGCAGCTGGGTGGGCGGGGAGATGGTGAAGGTGTGGTTGGGGGTGACGGCGCGCTCGTGGGGGGCGGCGGTGAGGCGGGCGTACTCGTCGTCGGCGATGATGTCGGGCCAGCGTTCGAAGCGCTCGCGGCCGCGGCGGGAGAACGCGTAGAAGCCCGCGCCGATCACCCCCTCGGTGAAGTAGGGCAGCTGGGTCCACACTCGGTAGAAGGAGCGCACCAGCAGCGAGCGGCGGGAGGTGTCGACCACCGCGGTGGGGGCGGCCACGACGATGGGGGAGTCGTCGCCGAGCATGGAGGCGACCTCGCGCAGGGCGTCGGTGGTCACGACGATGTCGGCGTCGACGTAGAGGCGGGGCCAGCCGGTGGCCGCGTCGTCGCCGAGGTTGAGGGCGTTGATCTTGGAGCCGATGGGGGTCTCCACGACCGTCACCATGTCGCCGTGAGCGCGCGCGCGGGCGGCCGTGTCGTCGGAGCAGTTGTTGGCCACCACCACGATCTGCAGCTCCCCGGGGCGCGCGTCGGCGAGCATGGCCGACAGGCAGCGATCGATGACGGAGGCCTCGTTGTAGGCGGGGATGATGACCGAGAACATGGCGAGGGAGCACGGTACCAACCGCGGGGCGGCGGCAACAAGGCGGAACGAGCGCGGGGCGGGACGGGGCGGACGAGCGGGACGGGACGAGGGGGACGGGCGGGGCGAGCGAGACGAGCGGGACGGGACCGGCGGGACGAGCGAGACGAGATGAGTGGGGCGAGCGAGACGAGCGGGATGGGCGGGGCGGAACGGGACGAGCGGGACGAG
>JGI12210J13797_10849330_pt1 | contig 35772 bp, 31 predicted proteins | sample ElkSlonscriptome_3_FD_13797 | JGI IMG/M metagenome (IMG submission 13797) | reverse complement strand
ATTGGTGAGCGACGCTACAACGAACGGCGACGGATACAAGTCACCTGAAGTGCATGGCGGGGTGCCATTGATCGGGGAAAATGAAAAGGATAACGAGGAGGGGTAAGCCAGCAACAGCTTGTTTTCATTTACTATTTAATTGGCGGAGAGAGAGGGATTCGAACCCTCGATGGGCTTTTAACCCATACTCCCTTAGCAGGGGAGCGCCTTCAGCCACTCGGCCATCTCTCCGTAGCGGAACGCGTATTGTACCAAGATCAGCACCGGTTTGGTCCAGCGGTTTCTTCGTAACCGCTTCGTCGGCTCGTCTCATCACAGAGCGGTGCAGACTGGAGAGAAGGGGAGGTCTTGAATGCGGACGGGCGGCAATCGATGTCTGCCGCCGCGGCCGCTTTGATGAAACGAAATTTCAGCCTTTAGTCTGTCGGAGGCGACTCGGTTGCCCCCTCCTGTGCCGCTGCCTGAGCTTGCTCGCGTTTGATTCTTTCGTAAATTTCTTCGCGATGAACGGCCACGTCGCGCGGCGCATTGACGCCGATGCGGACCTGATTGCCCTTCACTCCGAGTACGGTAACAGTCACTTCGTCACCGATCATCAACGTTTCACCAACCCGACGGGTTAGAATCAGCATTGTCTAATCTCCCTACTTTCCTTAGGACCCATGCGGCGCTTCCACCCTGCCAAATAGCAACGCTCGGCGACAGTTTTTGGTGAAGAACCGCAGTTTCGTGAGCCGTTTTTTTTCGGCTTTATATATTCTAGCAGCAGGCTTCGATACCGTATATCACTCAAAGCGCCAATACTTCGCGATACAGGCGCGTCGGCATTGAGGTTTTTCGGGGGCTTTTCCAAGATCATTGGGCATCTTCGAGAGATCGATCGGATACTGCGAGTCGGCCCGATCTGACGCCGACGGTCTCAAGCCGGCGAGGCGAGCTCGAACGCGTCGTGAAGCGCGCGCACGCCGAGTTCCAGGTACTTCTGGTCGATCACCACGGATATTTTGATTTCTGACGTGGAGATCATGCGGATATTGATGCCCTCCCGCGCCAGGGTCTCGAACATGCGACTGGCAACGCCCGCATGGGAGCGCATACCAACGCCGACCAGACTGATCTTGACGATCTTCTCGTCACCAAGCACTTCACGCGCCGCCAATGCCTTGGCCGTATCACGCAGAATACCCATGGCCTTTGTATAGTCATTACGGTGCACGGTAAAGGTAAAGTCAGTGGTCTTTTCATCCGAACCAATGTTCTGGATGATCATGTCCACCTCGATATTGGCGTTGGAGATCGGTCCTAAGATCTTATACGCGACGCCAGGCTGGTCCGGCACGCCCAACACAGTAAGCTTGGCCTCGTCTTTAGCGAAGGCGATTCCCGAAATCTTGACCTCTTCCACAGCGTCCTCCTCAAACGAAATCAACGTGCCCTCGCCCTCCTCAAAGCTGGAGAGCACCCGCAACGGCACCTGGTACTTGCCGGCAAACTCAACGGCGCGGATCTGCAGCACCTTTGAACCCAGGCTGGCCATTTCCAGCATCTCCTCGAAGGTGATGCGATCGAGCTTGCGCGCCTTGGGCTCGATACGGGGATCGGTGGTGTAAACACCGTCCACGTCGGTGTAGATCTGGCACTCATCGGCCTTCAAGGCCGCCGCCATGGCCACCGCCGAGGTGTCGGAGCCACCGCGCCCGAGCGTCGTGATGTTGCCTTGCGCGTCGATGCCCTGGAAGCCGGCGACGACGACCACACGTCCGGCATCAAGATCGGCACGCACCCTGGCGTCGTCGATATCGCGGATGCGGGCCTTGCTGTGCGCGCTGTCGGTGCGCACCTGGACCTGCGCGCCCGTGTAGGAACGGGCCCGGCAATCGATGGCATCCAGCGCCATCGACAACAAGGCGATCGTGACCTGCTCACCGGTGGACAGCAATACATCGAATTCGCGCGGGAGCGGTTCTGGCTGAATGGCCTTGGCCAGCGCGACCAAGCGATCGGTTTCGCCGGACATGGCGGAGACGACAACGACCACGCTATCGCCGCGCTCGCGCTGCTGCTTGACCTTCTGCGCGACCGCCTGAATGCGCTCAACGCTACCGACGGAGGTGCCGCCGTACTTCTGGATGATCAGGGACATGGAGGGGGAAGTGTCGAGTTGCTAGTTGCTAGGTGCGAAGTGCTAGGGACTAGGTGCTAAGTGCGAGGTGCTAGGGACTAGGCTACTTAAGGGCGCCAACTGGTTGCAGACGCGTCGAATTTTCTGGACACCATGCACATGCCTACCGATGGACCAGGCGCCTGGCCCTCTCAAAACACCACACGGGATTATCTGTAGAGCGCAGCACGCTCGACCGTCCGAGGCATGGCCTGGCTAATACCTAGTCACTAGTCACTAGGTACTCGCTACTTGCTCTTGCACCCAGCGGTTGACCAGTTCAAGCGCCGCCGGGATGCCGGCCGGATCACTGCCGCCTGCCTGCGCCATGTCCGGCCGGCCACCGCCACGCCCGCCGACCAACTGGGCCGCCGCCTTGACCAGATCGCCGGCCTTGAAGCGGCTCGTGAGGTCTTTGGTGACGCCGGCGATCAGGCTGACTTTGCCATCGGTTTCGGTCGCCAGCAGCACGATGCCGGAGCCGACCTTGTTTTTGAGCTGATCGAGCGTATCGCGCAGGGCCTTGGGGTCGGCTCCGTCGAGCCGGGCGGCCAAAACCTTGACGCCGTCTACCTCGACCACTTGGTCGGCCAAGTCGCTGCCGGCGGCACTCGCAAGTTTGGCCTTGAGCTGATCGAGTTCCTTTTCGAGCTTTCGGGAGCGCTCGACCAGCTGTGCCACCTTGTCGTCGACATCACCGGCGGTGCCCTTGACCAGTTCAGCGATGCGCGCCAGCCGGGACTCCTCATCCTCGACCCAGGTGAGGGCGCGATCCCCAGCGACGGCCTCGATGCGGCGCACGCCGGAGCTAATACCGCCCTCCGAGACCACCTTGAACAGTCCGATATCCCCCACCGCCCGCACATGGGTGCCGCCGCAGAGCTCAGTGGAGAACTCCCCCATGCGCAGCACACGCACCTGGTCGGCATACTTCTCGCCAAACAGCGCCATCGCACCCGACGCCTTGGCATCTTCCAGACCCATGATGCGCGTCTCGACGTTATGGTTCTCGCGGATCTCGCGGTTGGCAAGGCGTTCAATCTCGCGCAGTTGTTCGCGACTGACCGGCTCGAAGTGGGCGAAATCAAAACGCAGCCGATCGGGGCCGACCAGCGACCCGCGCTGCTGCACGTGATCGCCGAGCACCTGTCGCAAAGCGGCGTGCAGCAGATGGGTCGCGGAGTGATGCAGCGCGATGGCGCGGCGACGCGCGACATCTACCCGCGCATCGACCCGATCACCCACCTGAAATTCGCCGTCGCGGACCTGGCCGACGTGACAAATGACGCCGTCGCCCTGCTTGCGCGCGTCGGCGACCTCGAAGCGTGCGGCGACGTCGCCCACGCCGCTTTCCAGCCAGCCACGGTCGCCGACCTGGCCGCCGGACTCGGCATAGAACGGCGTCACGTCGAGCACCACCAGCCCGTTTTCTCCGGCGCCGAGCCGATCGCGCGACTCACCGTTTACGTACAAGGCGACGATGGTGCCCTCACCTTCGAGGTCGTCGTAACCGATGAAATCGCTCTCGCCTTCGAGGTCGATCGTTGTTTCTTGGCCGGAACCGAAATGGCTTGCGGCGCGGGCGCGTTCCTTTTGCGCCGCCATCGCCTGCGCAAAACCGTGCATGTCCAGGCTCAGACCGCGCTCGCGGGCAATGTCAGCGGTGAGATCCGCCGGAAAGCCGTAGGTGTCGTAGAGCCGAAACACCGCCTCGCCCGGGATCTGCTTGTCCGCGAGGTCGGAGACGACATCCTCGAAGATGCGCAGTCCCTGTTCCAGCGTGTCCGCGAAGCGTTCCTCCTCGGCCTTCAGCACCCGCTCGACGTGCTGCTGCCGGGCGCGCAACTCCGGGTAGGCAGCGCCCATTTGCGCCACCAACGGCGCAACCAAGCGGTAAAAGAACGGCTGCTGCTGACCGAGCTGATAACCGTGGCGGATCGCACGACGAATAATGCGCCGCTGTACGTAGCCGCGGCCCTCTTTGCCCGGCGTCACACCATCCACCACAAGGAAAGCGGCGGAACGGATGTGGTCGGCGATCACGCGCAGGGACTTGCTGCCGCGGTCATCACAGCCGGTAGCCGCGGCTGCGGCATCGATGAGGGCGCGGAACAGATCGATGTCGTAATTGCTGTGCACGCCCTGCATCACCGCGGCCAGACGCTCGAGCCCCATGCCGGTATCCACCGAGGGGTGCGGCAATGGCGACAGCTGACCGCTCGCGTCGCGATCGTACTGCATGAAAACGAGGTTCCAGATCTCGACGTAGCGGTCCCCGTCGTCATCCGGCGAACCGGGCGGACCTCCGGCGATCTGCGAACCGTGGTCGTAGAAGATCTCGGAACAGGGACCACAAGGACCGGTCTCGCCCATTGACCAGAAGTTGTCCTTCTCGCCGCAGCGTGAGAAGCGCTGCGGATCGATGCCGACCTCTTCAAGCCAGATCTTCTCTGCCTCCGCGTCGTCGACGAAAACCGTCACCCAAAGTTGTTCCGGCGGCAGGCCCAGCGTCTCGGTCAAGAACTCCCAGGCGTAGCCAATGGCCTCGCGCTTGAAATAGTCGCCAAAGCTAAAGTTGCCCAGCATCTCGAAGAAGGTGTGATGCCGTGCGGTATAACCGACATTTTCCAGGTCATTGTGTTTACCGCCCGCGCGCACGCAGCGCTGCGAGGTAGTCGCCCGGCTGTAGGAGCGCTTTTCGCGGCCGAGAAACACGTCCTTGAACTGCACCATGCCAGCGTTTGTAAACAACAGGGTCGGGTCGTTTCCTGGCACCAGCGGGCTACTCTCGACAACGCTGTGGCCGCGTTCGGCGAAGTAATCGAGGAAGGCTTGGCGGAGCTCGGCACTGCTCTTCATGGGCAACAGACTCAAAATGGCAGGTGCTTACCTGGAATCAGGGGATCGGAGTTGAAAGACTTCGGGATCGGGTTGTTTCGGGCACCCTCATCGCGTCGGGGCATCGGCTCAGCGCGCGGGATCGAGAAAGCGGGCGATCAAGTGCGAAGGAAACCCGCGATATTCCAGGAATCGCGCGCGTTTTGCTAGTGTTTGACGCTCATCTCTTGATCCAGCGCCAAAACGATGATCATGGGCGGCGCCGATGAGACCAAGACAATGTTCGTCTTGCAGTTCGATGTGAGGGTCGATCTGTTCGTCCGAAAGGCCCTTTTCGCGCAGCTCGAAGCGGATGCGCACCGGGCCGAAGCCCTTGTCGAGCCGCTCGGCAACGTAAACCTCGACCAGGCGCGCCTCGCTGAGTAGCTCGGTGCGCTCCAGATCATCGAGCACAGTGTCGATGTCATCGACTGGGTAACCGCGCGCCCGCAGTTTGCGCGTCAGTTCCAAACGCGAATGCTCGCGCGTGGTCAGCAGCTTGATCGCGCGGCTCCGGATCTCCGACAGCGGCGACCGAGCGTCCGGCGACGAGCCGACGACGGCTCCTTTCGGGACATCGTTCAGGGTTTGGCCTCCGTCGGCGGTGCGGCCGACGCGGGCGGGGTTTCGGCCGCGGAACCGCCCCTACCTGGCTTCGATTCCGCCTTGGGCACAGGCTTCGAGTCTGGTTTGCCTTCGGGCTTGGTTTCAGGCCTCGCTTCAGGTTTCGGCAGCAACATGGCGCGGATCTTCGCCTCGATTTCGGCCGCCAGGTCCGGGTTCTCCTTGAGCAGGTTACGCACGTTGTCCTTGCCCTGGCCGATGCGGTTGCCGTCGTAGCTGTACCAGGCGCCGGACTTGTCGATCACGTTTTGCGCGACGCCCAGATCGATGATCTCGCCCTCACGGGAGATGCCCTCGCCATAGAGGATGTCGAACATCACCTGCTTGAACGGCGGCGCCACCTTGTTTTTCACGACCTTGACCTTGGTCTCGTTGCCAACCACCTCGTCGCCCCTCTTGATGGCGCCGGTACGGCGGATGTCGAGGCGGACCGAGGCGTAGAACTTGAGCGCGTTGCCGCCGGTCGTGGTCTCCGGCGAGCCAAACATGACACCAATCTTCATACGGATCTGATTGATAAAGATGACGATGGCGTTGGAGCGCTTGATATTGGCCGTGAGTTTGCGAAGAGCTTGCGACATCAGCCGCGCCTGCAGCCCGACGTGGGAGTCGCCCATCTCCCCCTCGATCTCGGCCTTCGGCGTCAGCGCCGCCACCGAGTCCACCACCACCAGGTCGACGGCGTTGGAGCGCACCAGCATGTCGGTGATTTCCAGCGCCTGCTCGCCCGTGTCCGGCTGCGACACCAGCAACTCGTCCATATTGACGCCAAGCTTCTCTGCATACTGCGGGTCCAGCGCATGCTCTGCGTCAACGAATGCCGCGGTGCCGCCGATCTTCTGGGCCTCCGCGACCACATGCAACGCCAGGGTCGTCTTACCGGAGGACTCCGGGCCGTAAACTTCAACCACCCGTCCTCGCGGCACGCCGCCGATACCCAGCGCAACGTCGAGCCCCAGCGATCCGGTGGAGACCGCCTCGATGTTCGGGATCGCTCCGGCATCACCCATGCGCATGACCGAACCCTTGCCGAACTGCTTCTCGATCTGACCCAGCGCTGCTGCCAGGGCCTTCTTGCGGTTGTCGTCCATCCTAGCTCCGTCGATCACGTAGCGGCGCCGCGGGTTGTTGCGGCGTCGAAAGCGCGGATTATCACACAGCGCGAACGGGGCGTCACAGGCCGCCCGCCGCCGCGGCGGTTCTGAACGTTTAGCCATGACGCCAGCGAGGCGATGCCTCAGACCGACAAGTCATGGTCAGCGCTGTCCAGGGCAACACACTGAGCCGCTTCGTTGTCGTTGTCGTGCTCGTTTTACGACTTCGAGTAACAATGCAACGCTAGCATGAGCCCGTTGACGCGAGGCGTTGAGGCGCCCTGATGTCCCGCGGGCTGGGGGACGTTTCGATTACGACAACGACCGCGACAACGAAAAATTTGACTCATCGGTGAAGCAGCGGCCAACGATGCAGAACACGGTACGAGGGGGACCGGCCCGGCGCGCTCGCGGCCAGCACGAAGTCCTGCACCTGCCAATGCAGCCCCAGTGGGCGTGCAACAATCGGCGGCGCCTTGCGGGCCAATGTGATATGCGGGCGATAGCGCCGATTCTCCGGCTGCAACCCGCAGGCGAGCAGATGCTGTTGCAACTGACCGACGAGATTGAACAGGGGCGGCGTCTCCACCGGCTGCGCCAGCCACAGCCGCTGCTTCGGCCACTGGCAAAGCTGTTCCAGCGACAGCATGAACGGCGCCAACACGACATCATCGGCGGCCGTCTCGATACAAGGCAACAGCCCATCGTCGACGTTACCGATAAACACCAGCGTGACATGCAGATCCAGCGGATGACTCATTCGCTCGGGCTGGCCCAAGCAGGTCGTCCGCGCAGCCACCAGCGCATCCCGCACCGGCGCCGTTGGCCACAACGCAAAGAACAGACGCTCAGCAGCCATCGCCGAGCAGTGTAATCAGGCGCCGCAATGCCTGTTCCACTGTCTGCCGACGGACCGCGTCGCGATCACCGTCGAAACACAAGGTCTCCGTTCTGACCCGACCGCTCAGCGCGAAACCGAAGCATACCGTACCCACTGGCTTCTCCGCCGAGCCCCCACCGGGTCCGGCAATGCCGCTGACGGCAACCGCCACCTGTGCCGTACTGCGGGTCAGCGCACCCAGCACCATCTCGCGCACGACAAACTCGCTGACGGCACCGTGCGCCTCCAGGGCTCTGGGTGCAACGCCAAGCATGTCGCGCTTCGCATCGTTGCTGTAGGTAACAAAACCGCGATCGAACCATCCGCTACTACCGGCAACATCGGTCACGCACTTCGCGATCCAACCTCCGGTGCAGGATTCCGCCGTGGTCAGCACGAGCCCCGTATCGGCGAGGCGCCGACCAAGGTCATCAGCTAAGGAGTCGAGATGGTCGTTCATGACCGCAGTTTCCCTTAGGCGTCCCCGTTCGACAAGCACGGCGCCCCTAAGCCGGCAGAGCCGGAATCCAAAACAGCGTTCAAGAACTTGGCTCGGTTTCGGCTTGGTCGAAATGGGTGGCGAACGGGACGAGCTCCTCCTCTTGCCCTGTACGCGGCGGCAACGAGATACAATCCACCCCATGCCTAACCCCATCCGAACTACCGAACGCGTCATCGTCGGCCTTTCCGGCGGTGTCGATTCCGCCGTGGCGGCATACCTGTTGGTGCAACAGGGCTACGCGGTCGAGGCCCTGTTCATGAAGAACTGGGAGGAAGACGACGCAGCGGGCTACTGCGCCGCGGCGGCGGATTTGGCAGACGCAGAGGCGGTCGCCAGGCGGCTGGGCATCCGCCTTCACACGGTCAACTTCGCGACCGAGTACTGGAACCACGTGTTCGAGCATTTCCTGGCCGAGTACCGCGCTCTGCGCACGCCAAATCCCGATGTGCTGTGCAACCGCGATATCAAGTTCCGCGCCTTCTTGGAACACGCCATCGACCTCGGAGCGGATTGGATCGCAACCGGCCACTACGCCCGCGTCACGCACGACGAGACCGGGTCGCGACTGCGCCTATGCGCCGATCCAAACAAGGATCAAACCTACTTCTTACACCTGCTCGACCAAACGCAACTCGCACGCACGCTGTTCCCGCTAGCAGACCTCCGCAAGTCCGATGTGCGCGGCATCGCCCGCGAACTCGGCCTCGACAACGCCGATAAGAAGGACAGCACAGGAATCTGCTTTATCGGCGAGCGACGTTTCGGCGATTTTCTCGCCCGCTGGCTGCCGCGGGCGCCCGGTCCCATCGAGACCAGCGACGGCCAGGTCGTGGGCGAACATCGCGGACTGGCCTGGCACACCATTGGCCAACGCTCCGGGCTCGGCATCGGCGGCGTGCGCGATGCCGGCGAGGCGCCCTGGTTCGTCGCCACCAAGGATGCCGCGCGCAACGCCCTGATCGTCGTCCAGGGCAGCGATCACCCACAGCTTTACGCCAGCACGCTGCGGGGCGAGCAACTGCACTGGATCAGCGGCAGAGCGCCCGCGCCAGCGCCGCTGGATTGCCTGTGCCGGCTGCGTCATCGTCAACCGCTACAAGCCTGCACCCTGGTCGAGTACGATAGCAGCCAATGCCGGGTCCGCTTCGCCGACGCTCAACGCGCCATCACCCCGGGCCAGTCCGCGGTGTTTTATACCGGCGATGACTGCCTGGGGGGATGTGTTGTTGCCAGTAGCGAGTGACGAGTAGCGAGGGTCGAGGTATTCGTCCCGTGACGACAGCGACTCGCTCTGAAGGACCGAACTCAACGTCATGGCATCGCACCGCGCACCCCCAAGAACTCGCCCTGCAACCTCTTAACTAGACACTCTCAACTCGCCACTTCCCAAATGCCCCATACCGACCAAGACCGCATCATCGCTCTCGCTGGCATTCACCAGGCCGCTCACTGTGTGCAGCGCATCGCCAACCGCGGCAGTGTCGACATCGATCAGATGGAGCCCTGCATCCATAGCCTGTTTCAGATCGATGCCGACAACGTGCCGGCCGTCTATGGCAAGGCCGGCGCGGTCGCGACCGGTGCACGCCAGATCGTTGCGCAGATCACCGGTCAGCCGGAGCGCGACATGGAACTCACGCGCTATGTCGTGTCGTTGATGCGGCACGAGCGCAACCTTGCCAACCGGCGCGACATGCTCGCCGAGATTGGCAGCCGCATCTCAGGCGCCGCTGCGGCACGGGGTGACCTGCCGCTGCTCGACCGCGACGTATTGGCGGGTCTGGCCGGCATCTATGCCGACACCATTAGCAAGCTCGAGCCGCGGATCATCGTCCGCGGCAACCCCCTGTATTTGCAGAATCCGGAGAATCAGGATCGCGTGCGCTCGCTGCTGTTCGCCGGCATCCGTTCGGCCATGCTGTGGCGCCAGACCGGCGGCAGTCGCCGGCAGATGTTCCTTGGACGACGCAAGCTGCTGGATTCGGCCCGCGCCTATCTGACCGGCACCGCGAACGCCTAGGCGATCGCCGGAAAATGTCGTACCAGATGACGCCGGCCAGACGACGCCGGATTAGAGGTTTGCCATCAAGGAGCACCGGCAGGGGCATAGCCGACTGTCAGTGCGACGCCGAAGGCGGGCGTCAAGAGCAAGTCAGCTGGTATCAGATCCGACGGAGATCGGCGAACGCCCACCAGCGACTCCAGGGCTCCGGCGGGACCAGAGACCTGAACGCGATAAGACTAATTCAAACAACACGGGTGCGTTTCGCGCCGCGCACGGCTAGAATCGCGCGATTACTGCACTGCAACAATATCATCGGGAGCCCCGCATGCACGACAGCTTCAAGGCCAAAGCCAGCCTCAACGTAGCCGGCAAGACCTACGAGATCTTTCGCGTTGACGCCGTCGCCAACAGCGCACGGTTGCCATTCTCCATGAAGATCTTGCTGGAGAACCTGCTGCGCTTCGAGGACGGCACGACCGTGAAGCGCCCCGACATCGAGGCGCTCGCCAACTGGGACTCGCAAGCGGAGCCGGATATCGAGATTCAATACCGCCCGGCACGCGTGCTGATGCAGGACTTCACCGGCGTGCCCGCTGTCGTCGACTTGGCTGCGATGCGCGACGCGATGACAGTGTTGGGCGGCGATCCTGACAAGATCAACCCACTGCAACCCGCCGAGTTGGTCATCGACCATTCCGTTCAGGTCGACAACTACGGCAACGACGAGGCCTTCGGTCTGAACGCCGAACTGGAGTTTTCGCGCAACAAGGAACGTTACGGTTTTTTGAAGTGGGGGCAAAAGGCGTTCGACAACTTTAAGGTGGTACCACCAGACACCGGCATCGTGCATCAAGTGAACGTCGAATACCTGGCCCGTGTTGTTTTCGGCCGCGAGGTCGGCGGCGTGTTACAGGCCTACCCAGACACCCTGGTCGGTACCGATTCCCACACCACCATGATCAACGGCGTCGGCGTGCTGGGCTGGGGCGTTGGCGGTATCGAGGCTGAAGCGTCGATGCTCGGACAGCCGGTGTCGATGCTGATCCCGAAGGTGGTCGGCTTGAAACTGACCGGTAAGCTGCCGGAGGGTGCCACCGCCACCGATCTGGTACTGACCATCGTCGAAATGCTGCGCAAGCACGGCGTGGTGGGCAAGTTCGTCGAGTTCTACGGCCCGGCCGTGAAGACCCTACCGATGGGCGATCGCTCCACCATCGCCAACATGGCCCCGGAATACGGCGCCACCTGCGGCCTGTTCCCGATCGACGACGAGACGCTGGACTTCCTACGCCTGACCGGTCGCTCCGACGACCAGGTCGCGCTCGTGGAGGCCTACGCCAAGACCCAGGGCATGTTCGATGCCGACGGCAGCTTCGAGGCCGACTATAGCGAAACGCTGACGCTTGACATCGGTACCGTGGTGCCGAGCCTGGCCGGCCCCAAGCGCCCGCAGGATCGCGTCCCGCTGACCGAGATCAAATCCAGCTTCGACGCCGCCTTGAGCGCGCTGAACAAGGAGCGCGGCGTCACCGCCAAACCGCCGGTCAAGACCGTTATCGATGGCCAGGAGGTCGAGATCGGCGACGGCGCCGTTGTGATCGCCGCCATCACCTCCTGCACCAACACGTCCAACCCCACCGTCATGCTCGGCGCCGGCCTGGTGGCCAAGAAGGCGGTCGAGCTTGGTCTAAGCGTGCCGTCCTGGGTCAAGACCTCGCTCGGCCCGGGCTCGATGGTGGTGACGCGCTACCTGGAAGAATCTGGCCTGATGGGCCCACTGAAGCAGCTCGGCTTCCACGTCGTCGGCTACGGCTGCACCACCTGCATCGGCAACTCCGGCCCACTGCGCCCGGAGGTCTCCACGGCGATTGCCGACGGCGACCTCACGGCCGTCTCGGTGCTGTCCGGTAACCGCAACTTCGAGGGCCGCGTACACGCCGAGGTACGCATGAACTACCTCGCCTCGCCGCCGCTGGTGGTCGCCTACGCCATCGCCGGGCGCATCGACCTCGATCCGTACAAGGACCCGCTCGCCAACGACAAGGACGGCAACCCGGTGTATCTGCGCGACATCTGGCCCACCCAGGGCGAGGTGGCCGACACCGTCGCGACCTTCCTGGGTCAGGATGACTTCACCAAGAGCTATGCGGATGTCTTCGCCGGCGACAGCCGCTGGCAGGGCCTCTCCGCGCCGGAGGGCAAGACCTTTGCCTGGGATACCAGCTCCACCTATGTGCAAGAGCCGCCCTACTTCCAGGGCATCACCAAGGAGCCGGCACCGGTCGCGGCCATCGAGGGCGCCCGCTGTCTGGCCCTGCTCGGCGACTCGGTAACCACCGACCACATCTCCCCGGCCGGCAACATTAAGGCCGACGGCCCTGCTGGACGCTATCTAATGGATCACGGCGTGCAGCCGGTGGACTTCAACTCCTACGGCTCGCGGCGCGGGAATCACGAGATCATGATGCGCGGCACCTTCGCCAACATCCGGCTACGCAACAAGATGGCACCGGGCACCGAGGGCGGCGTGACGCTGCACCAGCCCTCCGGCGAACAACTGTCCATCTACGACGCAGCCATGCGCTACCAGGCGGACGGCATTCCGGCCATCATCATCGCCGGCAAAGAATACGGCTCCGGCTCGTCCCGGGACTGGGCGGCCAAGGGTCCGCGCTTGCTTGGCGTACGCGCCGTGATCGCCGAGAGCTACGAGCGCATCCACCGCACCAACCTGGTCTGCATGGGCGTGCTGCCGTTGCAGTTCATGCCGGGCGACAGCGCGGAGTCGCTGGGCCTGACCGGCTATGAGACCTTCAGCATCGCGGGGCTTGACGACGGCAACGCCAAGGAGGTGACGGTTACCGCCAAGTCCGACAGTGGCGACAAGCAGTTCCAGGCGCGGGTGCGCATCGATACGCCGAACGAGGTGGAGTACTACCAACACGGCGGCATTCTGCACTACGTGCTGCGAAAGCTGGCGGCCTGAGGGCGGGGCCAGGAACGTAGGGCGCGGTGAGCTTGCGAACCGCACCAAGGGCTCTCATCACGACACCAACTCCCGAATCGGTTGACTTGATGTTAGGGGCAAATGGTGCGGCTCATCCCTCACCGCATCCTAGATTACCTGAGGGCGCCTAAATTACTTGAGGGCGCCTAATGCTTGCGGATGAGTCTCGACACTCGATCTGGCAAAACCCTCGAACCGGCGCCTTGACCGCCGTTCCGCGGCACTCGGAGATCAAGGATCTGATGGCGCCGAAGATCTGCAACGATCTCGACATTAGCCGACCCTGATCGCTCAACAACAGTATCCGAATCCTGCGGTTCGAGAGCGCCCCCGTTCTGCAAACCTACCTTATGCAGGTGCGCAGTGAGCCCGGCGGCTGCCGGACCATCACAGGACCTGACGCGCCCAGCCCACAAACCACGACCACGCCCACCCATGACCCTAACTGCATTGGATCTCTCTCCCCTCACCGCCGTCTCCCCAGTGGACGGCCGCTACGGCAGCAAGACCGCGGCGCTGCGTCCCATCGTCAGTGAATACGGCCTAATCCGCCATCGCGTGCTGGTGGAGGTGCGCTGGTTGCAGGCCCTGGCCGCGCATCCGGGCATACCGGAGGTACCGGAGTTTTCGACGGGCGCCAACGCACTGCTCGACGAGATCGCAGCCGAGTTCACGGTGGACGACGCGGCGCGAATCAAGGCCATCGAGCGCACCACCAACCACGACGTCAAGGCGGTCGAATACTTCCTGAAGGAACGCATCAAGGACAACGCCGAACTGGATGCGGTCTCGGAGTTCATCCACTTTGCCTGCACCTCCGAGGACATCAACAACCTATCCCACGGCCTGATGCTGCACGCGGCGCGCGCATCGGTGATGCTACCCGAGATGGACGCAATCATCGACGCCATCCGCGCCCTGGCCCATCGCTACGCCGAGGTACCGATGCTCTCGCGCACCCATGGCCAACCGGCCTCGCCGACCACGCTCGGAAAGGAGATGGCGAACGTCGTGCACCGGCTACGCGCCCAACGCGATGCCGTGGCAAAGGTCGCGCTGCTGGGCAAGATCAACGGCGCCGTGGGCAACTACAACGCGCACCTGGCTGCCTATCCCGAGGTCGACTGGCCGGCCTTTGCCCAACAATTCATCGAATCTCTGGGCCTAACCTGGAACCCCTACACCATCCAGATCGAGCCCCATGACTACATGGCGGAGTTGTTCGATGCTGTCGCCCGGTTCAACACCGTGCTGCTGGATTTCAGCCGTGATGTCTGGGGCTACATCTCGCTCGGGTACTTCAAGCAAACCACGGTCGCGGGCGAGATCGGCTCATCGACCATGCCGCACAAGGTCAACCCGATCGATTTCGAGAACGCCGAGGGCAATCTCGGCATCGCAAATGCGTTGTTCGGACACCTGGCGGCCAAGCTGCCGGTGTCGCGCTGGCAACGCGACCTCACCGACTCGACCGTGCTGCGCAACCTCGGCGTCGGCCTGGCGCATACGCTGATCGCACTGCAATCGGCGCACAAGGGCATCGGCAAGCTGGAAGCGGACGCGGCGCGTCTGGCCGCAGACCTGGACGCGAACTGGGAGGTGCTGGCGGAGCCGATTCAGACCGTGATGCGCCGCTGGGGCGTCGATCAGCCCTACGAGAAGCTCAAGACCCTGACCCGCGGACAGCGCATCGGGCCGAATGCCCTGGCCGCGTTCGTCGAGGCGCTAGAGATCCCGGACGCGGCAAAGGCAGAATTGAAGGCGCTGACGCCGGCAACGTACATCGGTAACGCTGCGGCACAGGCGCGAGCGGTCTGATCAAATTTTAGGCAATCGAATTTAGGACTTATCGAGGCGGTCTTTTGGATCATCGTAGCCTCGCAATTTCCCCTCTGGGGAGTGTGGATGGTGAATCCTCAGATCCTGTTGGACCTGCTTCAACGATGACTAGACCCGATTGGGCTTCGGCCTGAGGAGCCGCGGATCGGAGCGATGTCGCGCAGGTCGGAGGCCCCGGCGGGAGTTAGGGGGAACGCCGACCTGCGGCTACAGTCCGGGGGGAGGCCGAGCGATCAGGCGCCCGGCACGATCTCGGTCACCACCACGCGGCGGCGCAGCGGGTTGTTCTCCAACGGACCCAGATCGATGAAGCTGCCGTCCGCGGCGACATCGTTACCGCCTTCCCAGGCGACCCCCTTCACCGACTGGATGCGATCCGGCGAGATGCCGCGATTGATCATGTAGTCGCGGATAGTGTCGGCGCGGTTCTCGCTAAGCACCAGGTTGTGCTCGAAACTGCCGAGCTTGTCGGTATGGCCGACGATGGTCAACATTTCATCACGCGGCGTGGCCTTGACCTCTTCGATATAGGCATCGAGATCGCTCAGTGCGTCCGGATTGATGATGTCGTTCAGGCCGTAGCGGTCGAGCGCAAAGTTCAGGCGAAGAACCAGGGGCGCGGCAGGCTCAATTGCGCAAGGCGGTAGATTGGCGGGGCCGTCCGGTGCCGCGCTCTGCCAGCACTCGCCATAACTGGTGGCCCACAGCTGGCCTTCCGGCACATTCGCACCACCGGAAGCGTACCAATAGGTCTCATCGATATTGGCGTTGGCGCCGGTGACGGCGATGGCGGCAGCGGCCGGAACGGCTAGCGCCATGTTGCGTAGGACTTTGAAGTATTGCATCGTAAGATCCTGAGGTCGGAGTGGTGAGTTGGACGGGTCAACGGCACACCCAGCAGTGACCAATACGGCATCGGCCAAACAGGCATCGATACAGCCGTCGAACAGCCAGGGCTGCCCGCTCCGATGAATGCATGGCGTGCATCGTTATCCCATACAGCACCATTGTAGCCGAAGGCAACCACAATTGTGCGACTTTGCCCTATCTGTTCGAATTAAGACACACACGGAAGCATCAGCAACATAAGAGCTCGGTTAGAAATTGCTTTTCTTACGCTTTTTCGAGGACGCAGATCGTACGCTCGTCTCTTTTCCACCACTTGCACAATGAAATGCCGACGCAACGCAGTCTGATCATTGGCGCCTCGTTCATTGTGCTCGGCGAACTATGCTTTGCAACCATGGGCGTCGGCATTCGCTTCGTCTCCACCGAGCTGCCGAATGAGATGATCGTCTTCGCCCGCAATCTGGTCGGACTGATCCTGCTTGCCCCTTGGTTGTTACGCAGGGGCATCGGCAACGTGGCAACCCGCGTATCACGATTACACCTGCTGCGCGCCATTGCCGGCGTCTCGGCCATGTACTGTTTTTTCTACGCCCTCGCCCACCTGCCGCTGGCAGAGGCCATGTTGCTCAAGCTGACCGCGCCCGTGTTCATTCCGGTCATCGCCGTGCTCTGGTTGCACGAGCAGGTCAACGCCTTGCTATGGGTGGCGCTCGGAATTGGTTTCGCGGGGGTCGTCGTCATTCTGGACCCGAGCCTCGAGGGCGACCCCACGATGGTCTCGCCAATAGCACTGATCGGACTACTGGGCGGCCTACTCGCGGCACTCGCCAAGGTGACCGTGCGTCGACTGTCCCGCAGCGAGCCGCCGACCCGAATCGTGTTCTATTTCGCGCTAATCGCGGGCGCCATCTCGGCCGTTCCGCTGCTCTGGGCCTGGCAAACCCCGTCGCCAGTCGCGCTCCTATGGCTGCTCGGTATCGCCATCAGCGCGACGCTGGGGCAGCTGGCCCTGACCCGCGGCTTATCCTTGGCGCCGGCCTCGCGGATGGGCGCATTCGGCTACTTCGCCGTCATCTTCGGCGCGGCCTTCGGCTGGCTGATCTGGGACGAACAGGTCACCCTGTCCCTGGTCGTCGGCAGCCTGCTGATCGCCGTTGGGGGAATGCTGGCGAGTCGCTCCACCGGCAACGCGCCCCATACAAGTCGACTCACGCCGCCCGCGCCGGTTGTCGACTCCTTGCGGGACCAGCACCGAATCAGCAACAGACCCGAGGTCTTTAATGCCCAGCACAGCGGATCACCGCTACAGCCTCCGCCGCGCTGACTGGAAGCGCGATCAGGCGGCCCTGCGCGCGGTACGCCGGAGCGTCTTCGTGCGCGAGCAACAGGTGCCGGAAGCGCTGGAATGGGATGGACGGGACGGTAGCGCAGTGCATCTGATCGCCGAATCGGAGGATGGCGCGACCATCGGCACCGCGCGCCTGCTGCCGTCGGGCCAGATCGGGCGCATGGCGGTCGTGCCCGACTGGCGCAAACGCGGCGTCGGCACCCATTTGCTGGCCGAACTGCTGCGCATCGCTGACGATGAGGATTCTCCAACCCCGTTCCTGAACGCGCAGACCATGGTGACGCGCTTCTATGTGGCGCTTGGCTTCGAGCCCGTCGGCGACGGCTTCGAGGAGGCCGGCATCCCGCATCAGCGGATGGAACTCAAGCACGGGCGACTGTCGCTGACCCTCGACATTGAGACCCGCCTGCTGGGCCAGACCAACGGCCTGCTTCGGCTCGACGAACCACGCATGCTGCAGCGCGCGGTTGCCGTGATGGCCGCGCAGGCACGTCGGGAACTGCGTCTGCTAACGCCGGATCTCGAGCCGATCCTTTACGACCAGGCACGCTTTCTCGACAACGTCACGCGTCTAGCGGTCGATCGTCGCGGACGCTTGCCGGTCCGTATCCTACTCATCGATGCGGAGCCGGCACTGCACCGTGGCCATCGACTCATCGAACTCAGCCGAAAACTCAGCTCGGCGATCCAAATCCAGGCCGTGCCCGCGGAGCTTGCGGAGCAGTGCGACCACTACCTGCTGGCCGACGACAGCGGCTATTGCCTGCGCCGGTATTCAGCCCCGGACGCGGCGCTGGTGGACTTCAACGCCAGCGCCCCCGTGCGCCGCATGCAGCGGGACTTCGAACAACTCTGGGCGCAGGGTGAAGTGCATAGCGCACTGCGGCGTTTGCACCTGTGATGACCCGCACTGCACCACCCTTGAGCCTCCCCGCCGTCGCGAGTTGGAATCGCGACGGCAACAACGCCGAGCCCCCGCGCGGCCCAATCGCGGCTGCAAGCGACACCGACGCAGCGCCGTTCACCGTCGGACTTCGCTATACCGGTCGGGCGCTCACACAGCGCTTCATGCGGGCGTTTGCGGGCCTATTCATGAGTCTGCTGCTTGGCATGGCACTGAACCTGATGACCGGCACCGCCAACGCCGACTACCCGCTCACCATCATCGAACTCAAGCATCGTCTGCCGGAAGACCTGATACCCGTGTTGGCACCACTGGCCGGCGCCGATGGCGTTGTCACAGGAGCCAACGCCAGCCTCTTCGTGCGCGCATCACCCAATCGGCTGGCCGACATCCGTGCCGCGCTGACACGCCTGGACCAGGCGGCGAGAAGTCTGCTGGTCGAGGTGCGCCGCAGATCGGCCGGTGATCGCTCCAACAGTTCGTTCGCGGTCACGGTCGACGAGCCGATCGGCGACCACGCGCGTCTGCGCGTCGGCCCCGACCGACAGACCGGCATCCGCGCCGGTGCTGGCGGGGAATCCAACCGCCGCGACCTGCTGCAACAGGTGCGCGTGATGGACGGTGGCCAGGCCTTCGTCAGTATTGGCCGTGAGCGGCCGGTGGGCTATCGCGGCGTCTACACCGGCCCCTACGGCACGCGTGTCGAGAGCGGCATCGGCTATGTCAATGCGGAGAACGGCTTCTATGTGCGGCCCCGCTTGAGCGGAGATCGTGTCGTCGTCGATGTAAGCTCGCGCGCGGCCGACTTCGGCCGCGGTGGCGATATCGCCACCGGCGCCGTCGACACCCGCGTCAGCGGCCGGCTCGGCGAGTGGATTCCGTTCGGCAGCAGTCAAGATTCGGCCGAACGACAGGCCACCGGATTGACCGATCGTCGCAGCGCCGCGGGCAGCGAGATCCGCGACCTGGAGTTGCGGGTACGCGCGATCGATTAAGCCGGCTAGAGCGTCTCGACCAACCTCGTCGCCAGACTCGACTTCAATGCCTCCGCGACGGAAATCCAGTACATGCTGTTGTTCGGCACCGCAGCCGCTGCGAGCGCGATGCCGTCGTCGACGCCCATCTCGCGCAGATAGAGGGCTGCCGCGACGACCGACAACTGACCACCCTCGTGGCTGCTCAGGTGCTTGGGCACCTTGCTTTGGTGGATACCAAGCTTGGCGTCCCCGGTAACGTAGCGCTCGATGCCACCGGCGAGCACATCCACGCAGGCCGATGTGCAAAGGCTGTCGACACCAACCCGAAGGCCGTTCGCCCGCAGATAACGGCCCAGACGCCGGGCCTCGTACAGAGAGCCCCCGGGACTGTTGATCAGCAGTCCAACGGCCTTATCTCGCCGCAGGCGGGCGATAACCGTATCCGCGAAACCGTCGCCGATCTCACCATTGACGCTGACCCAGGTGTTGTCGAGCTGGCCCGTTTCGTCAAAACGCACGAGGCTTGGGGAGACGCCGGTCAGCGCGGCGAGTTGCTCACAAGCCCCCTGCGAAAGCTCGCGCAGGGACGCGTGCTCGGCCGGATTCGAGGCGGCGCGCATCAACGCATTGGAGCGCTCGATCATCTGATCAACACTGAAGCCGTAACGTTCCACGGCGGCGATGACGACGGCGTCGGTAGCGCCGCGGTCGCCGTTCTGCGCAACCCGACGCAGATGGCAGGCGGCGATGCCGGTGAGCAAGTCGTCTCGCTGCAGACCTGGCAGCGGTTCACCAGCTTCAGGCTGATCAGGACGCGGTTGCCCAGGAGCCGCACAGGCCGCCAGCAACAGGCACAGCACAAGCATCGTCACCAGCCGAATGGCTTTCCGGAGGCCTGCGGACCGCGACGGAGGCTGACCCGGATTCATGCTGATCACCCCCCTGCGGAGGTGTCCCGAACCTCGATACCGTCGGCGTTCAAACCGGCCTTGACCGCATCGATGGGCACCTCGCGACGATGAAAGATACCAGCCGCCAAGGCTGCCTCGACACCGGTCGCGGCAAACACCGCGCTGAAATGCTCCGGACAGCCTGCACCGCTGGAGGCGATCACTGGGATGCCCACGGCCGCACGCACCGCGCCGATCAGTTCCAGATCGAAACCACTGCCGGTGCCGTCGCGATCGATCGAATTGAGCAAGATCTCGCCAGCGCCGAGCGCCTCGCAAGTACGCGCCAGCTCCACCGCGTCCACCTCACTGCCCTCACGACCACCCTTGACGGTGCACTGAAACCAGCAGAAACGCTCGCCCGCGGGCCCAGGCACAGTGGTCTCGATCACGTGCCGTTCGGTCTCGTCCGGCGAGTTGACATACACTCGGCGTGGGTCCACTGAGATTACCACGGCCTGGTTGCCATAGAGTCGGGCGATCTGCTCGATGGCGCTGGTGCCGTCGCCCCCCTGTACTCGCACCTGTTCCACGGTGTGCACGGCATCTGAGCCGATCGAGATCTTGTCGGCGCCGGAACGAAAATATTCGCTAGCCACATCCAAGGCGCTGTAGCTATGGCCCTCGGCGTCGGTGAAGGCGCGGATGCCGCCGCCGATGGTCAGCGGCACGAAGACGTTCTCCGAGGTCCGGCGTAGCACCTCGAGCATCGGCTGGTCGGCGAGCGGAAAATCCCGAAACGCGGTGATGTTCAAGAACGTGATCTCGTCCGCACCCTCTTCGTAGTAGCGCTGCGCCAGGTCCACCGGCTTGCCCAGATTGCGCACCTCGCCCGCCTCACGCACGTCGTACTGATCGCCCTTGGTGACGACCAGGTCGCCGTTATCGTTGCTGCGCACATCCAGACAGGCAATCACACGCTTGGCGAACCGCGTCGGCCCACCCGGTGCCGCGAGGTCGGCAGCGGTCGTATTGGCGGGTTCGAACGCCCCAAAGGCCTCGCCGCTAAGGAAGCGCCGCAGCACTTCAAGTCCGCGGATGCCGCTCTTTTCCGGATGAAACTGCACCGCCATGACCAAGCCACGCTGCACCGCGCTGACAAAGGGCGACCCGTAATCGGTTTCCGCCAGCACCCAGTCGGCATTCTCCGCGGTGCTGCTGACACGGTAGGAATGGACAAAATAGAACTTGTCCCCCTGCATACCCGCCAGTAATGCGGAATCGCGCAGCGGGCGCAGTCCGTTCCAGCCCATATGCGGCACCGACAGGGCCCCGGCCGGAAAGCGTTCGACCACGCCCGGAATCACCCCGAGCCCCGCCACTCCCGGCGACTCCGCGCTACCCTCGAACAGCGACTGCAGCCCGATGCAGATGCCGAAGAACGGACGCGCCGCGGCCAGATACTCCCGCAGCGGCTCCACGTAGCCAAGGCGATGCAAGCGCTCCATCGCCGCGCCGAAGGCACCGACTCCGGGAAAGATGAGTTGCTCGGCGCGTAAGATGTCGTCGGGCCGCTCAACGTCGGCCACCTCAAAGCCTAGGTGATTAATGGCGTTGCGCAGGCTGCGCACATTTCCGGCGCCGTAGTCGAGAAGGGAGATCATGGCCATACTGCCGTCACGCGATCAGACAAAGCGAAAGTTTACCAGTAGCGATGCCCGTGCGCCGAAACGGCACTACCAAACGGGCAGCACCGATTGTCCAGACGGCGTGCTGAACGACGCATGACGCTGCTGCATTCTTTCAGCGTCGGCCGTGAATTCGCCGACCACCGGGGCCATCCGGTTCTTGCATGGACGCGGCCAGCTCCGCGAGCAACGCCTCTTCGTCGGCGGCCGGTAGCTCCGGGGCATGCGCGATACGCACCTCTGCCGTCTCGACGGCATCGAGTACCTGCCGACGGATCTCGGCGATCTCGTACTGGTCTTGCAGCGTCAGCATCAGCACCGGCAGCCCCGCAGCGCGGCACATGGCTTCGATGCCGGCCACCTCGCGCTTGGTCGCCCGACTCTGCGACTCATCGCTTACCAACAGCGCGCACAGCGGATAGCCATCGGCCGCCGAGCAGACCAGAAAGTCGATCGAACCCCCACGTAACCGGCGGGCCAGCCCCGCGCGACGCCGCCTGCCGAGGTCTTGGTCTGGCTGCAACAACTGCGACAGGCAGACCTTGACGAGGACGCGGAAATCACTGCCGACGGCCTCCTCAACCGTCCCCAAGCAAAGGCGTTCTTGGCCCGACAGAAACTCCGAACGACGTTCGAATCGATAACGCCCTCCGCCAGCACCGCCAGCGGCCCGCAGCATTTGCAATAGCAGATGTGCAATCAACAATCCGGCGATGAAAACAAGCGCGTAAAATGGCTGCAACAGATGGCTCCGGACGAAACTTCAGATCTCGGATGATGGGTGTAGCGGCATGTATTCTAACGGCAACCTGAGAGATTCCGCAGCGTTCGAACGCCTGGCGTTCCGATTGCCGTCATTTTGCGAGCAAACGGCCTCGGATCAAGCACGCTCGCAGCCGCGATGGGAATTGCGGACACAGGCGACGAGTTGTCGAACTCCGAGCGACAGGGTATCGTTCCGATCCCACGCCGCCCGGCCGTAGGCCTCGATACATCCCGTTCGAAACCGCCCGACCTTTGGAGTCCGTTAACGATTGCAATGCTCGAGGTTGCAACACTGTCCTGCCGACGCGGCGACCGCCTCCTGTTCGCGCAACTTAGCTTCACCGTCGCGGAACAGACGTTACTGCATGTGCGCGGGCGCAACGGCAGCGGCAAGACGACGCTGCTGCGAACGCTCTGCGGCCTACTGCGACAGGACGCCGGGGACATTCTTTGGCGCGGCGAGAACATCCGCGAACTGGCCGAGGAGTTCAATCGTGAGTTGCTCTATTTCGGCCATCTCAACGGCATCAAGGCGGACCTGACCGGCCTGGAGAACCTGCGCATCGCCGCGACCCTCGATCAGAACCCGGTCACGGACCATGCGATCCTTGACGCCCTTGAGCGGATCGGTCTCGGGGGTTTCGAGGATCTGCCCACGCGGATGCTGTCGCAGGGCCAAAAGAAGCGTGTGGCACTGGCGCGCTTGATCCTGAGCAAGGCGCCGCTGTGGATTTTGGACGAACCTTTCACCGCGCTGGATGCGGACGCCGTGGAACTCTTGCAGCAGTTGATTGCCGCACAAGTCGCCAGCGGCGGCGCCGTGGTGTTAACAACACATCAGGAGGTAGCACTGACCCAGGGCGAAATTCAGCGACTGACGTTGGGAGTCGACGGGCCGCCGGCCCATGGGTAGCGAGGCTTCGCTTCGCCGCAGATCCACGCGCCATGGTCTGCGCTGTTTACGGCGGCATACTGAGTCTTAGCGAAATGAACATCGGACGACCTAAGGAATTGACGTGTTAAGGGTGTTTGCGTGCGTCCTCGGTCGCGACATTACGCTGGCCATGCGCAGACGCACGGACGTGCTAACGACGCTGTTCTTCTTCATCATAGTGGTCAGCCTGTTCCCACTCGGCGTCGGCAGCGAGCGCGAACTGCTGCGCGAGCTCGGCCCTGGCGTGGTCTGGGTGGCGGCGTTGCTGGCCTCGATGCTGGCGCTGGAGCGGCTGTTCGCGGCAGACTACGACGACGGCACGCTGGAACAGATGCTGCTGACCGGACAGCCCTTGTCGCTGTTGGTGCTGGCCAAGGTGATCGCGCATTGGCTGCTAACGGGCCTGCCGCTGGTGATCATTGCGCCATTGGTGGCGATGCAGTATCACCTGCCCGAGACCGCAATCTGGGTCATGATGATCTCGCTGGCGGTCGGTACGCCAATCTTGAGCCTACTCGGGGCCATCGGCGCGGCGCTGACACTCGGGTTGCGTGGCGGAGGCATTTTGCTCTCGTTGCTGATCCTGCCTCTGTACATTCCGGTGTTGGTCTACGGTTCTGGGGCAGTGAGCGTCAGCATGATCGAAGTCGCCGATACACAGCCCTACTTCTATCTGTTGGGGGCGTTCTTGTTGATCGCATTGCTGTTTGCGCCGTTGGCATCGGCGGCCGCATTGCGCATCTCGACGGAATGAGTGCGATACAAGCACAGCAGATTATTCGAACAATCTGGCTCGACCAGACGAGCCTTCGACCGCCCCGTCGACTCAAAAGCGACGGTTGCGGGGTGGTAAACTACGGCGTTCGGTGAAGACATGACGATGAACTGGTTCAAATTCGCATCCCCGGCGGCGTTCTATCCGATCGCCGGTCGGCTCGTGCCCTGGCTCGCTGGCGCCGCACTGATCTTGATCCTGTTCTCGCTGTACTGGGGCTTTTTCGAAACCCCAGAACGCCTCGGCGGCAGCAACCCACAAAAGGAGTATTACCGCATCATCTTCATCCACGTGCCGTCGGCCTGGATGTCGATGTGGCTGTATCTGGTACTTGCGGGCTGGGCGGCGATCGGCCTGGTCTTCAACACGCGGCTGAGCTTCATGATGGCCAACGCCGTGGCGCCCACCGGCGCCATCTTCACCTTTATCGCACTCTGGACCGGCGCCTTCTGGGGTCGGCCAAGTTGGGGGACCTACTGGGATTGGGATCCGCGCCTGACCTCGGAGCTCATCCTGTTTTTTTTGTACATCGGCTACATCGCGCTACATTCGGCCATCGACGACACCCGCCGCGCAGATCGAGCCGCTGCCTTGCTGGCCATCGTTGGCCTGGTCATGCTGCCGATCATCTTCTGGTCCATCAACTGCCCGGACCCGAACCAGTGCGCGGCGTTGCACCAGCGCTCGTCGATGTCGAAGGTCGAAAGCAACATCCTGCTCGCGATGCTGACCATGACGCTGGGCTTCTGGCTGTATTCCTTCGCCACCGCCTTCTCACGCCTGCGCGGCATCATTCTGACCCGTGAGGCAGACAGCACCTGGGTACGCGATGTCGTCGCCCGGGAGGCGGCATAATGGAAGCGATGCTCGAGTTTCTGCGGCAGGGGGGTTACGCCTTCTTTGTCTGGGGCGCCTTTGGCGTCACCTTTTTGCTATTGATCGCCGAAACGATGCAATTGCGCAGTAGCCAGCGAACCATTTTGTCCCGCGTCGGTCGATTGGTGCGATTGCGCGGTTCCCAAGACGCCGCGGCTCCAGCCGCGCCCACGCATACCGCGTCTACGCCCAAGACGCGAGCCGAGACCCGAGGAGAATCGAGATGAGAGCAAGACAAAAGCGCCTGGTCTTCGTCGGCCTCGCGATCGCCGGCGTCGGCGTCGCGGCATCGCTGGCGCTGACCGCGCTACAGAGCAACATCGCCTATTTCTTCAGCCCTACCCAGGTGATGGCCAGCGAGCACCCCACCGACGCGGTATTCCGGGTCGGCGGCCTGGTGGTCGAGGATACGCTCAAACGTCAGCCCGACGGTCTCACCGTCCGCTTCGATGTCACCGACAACGCGGCGACGGTGCCTGTGAGCTATACAGGCATTCTCCCTGACCTGTTTGGCGAGGGTCAGGGCGTGGTGGCCAAGGGGCGCATTGGCGGCGATGGCATGTTCTACGCCGAAGAGGTGCTAGCAAAGCACGACGAGTCGTACATGCCGCCCGAGGTCGCGGACACGCTGAAGACCGCCCATGTCGATGGCGTGGTCGAGACAACCGTTCAGAGCATGAAAGCCGGAGGCGCCGCGCAATGATTCCTGAAATCGGACACGTTGCGCTGATCCTGGGGTTGGTCATTGCCGTCGTGCAGGCGGCCTTCCCGCTGGCCGGCTCGCTGTCCGGCAATCGACCCTGGATGACGATGGCCCGGCCCTTGGCCTATGGCCAGTTTACCTTTCTGACTATCGCCTTCGCCTGCCTCGTCCAGGCGTTCTTGACCAGTGACTTCTCGGTCCTGTACGTCGCGCAAAACTCCAACACGCTGCTACCGGATATCTACAAGGTGTCCGCAGTCTGGGGTGGCCACGAGGGTTCACTGCTGCTGTGGGTGCTCTTCATGGCCGCCTGGGGTGCCGCGGTGGCGGCCCTCAGCAAGAATCTGCCGCTGGCGGTGATCGCCCGTGTGCTGTCCGTGCAGGGCATGATCGCGGTGGGTTTCCTGCTGTTTACGCTGCTCACCTCGAGCCCGTTCGAACGCCTGTTCCCGGTGCCGCCCGAGGGCCGCGACCTGAACCCGCTGTTACAGGACTTCGGCCTCGCCATTCACCCACCGATGCTCTACATGGGCTACGTCGGCTTGTCCGTGGCCTTTTCCTTCGCTATCGCCGCGTTGATCGGCGGCCGGCTCGATGCCGCCTGGGCGCGCTGGTCGCGCCCTTGGACGACAGTCGCGTGGGTGTTCCTGACCATTGGTATCGCGCTAGGCTCTTGGTGGGCCTATTACGAACTCGGCTGGGGCGGCTGGTGGTTCTGGGACCCGGTCGAAAATGCCTCGCTGATGCCCTGGCTGATGGGCACGGCGCTGATGCACTCCCTGGCGGTCACCGAAAAACGCGGCGCGTTCAAGAGCTGGACCGTGCTGCTGGCGATTTTCGCTTTCTCGCTCAGTCTGCTCGGCACCTTCCTGGTACGCTCTGGAGTGCTCACCTCGGTACATGCCTTCGCCACCGACCCGGAGCGCGGGCTATTCATCCTCATCTTTCTCTGCATGGTCATCGGCGGGTCGCTGGCACTCTACGCGTGGCGCGCCCCGGAGGTGTCCGAAGGCGGGCGTTTCGATCTGGTCTCGCGCGAGAGCGCGCTGCTCGGCAACAACCTGTTGTTCGTTGCATTCACCGTGCTGGTGTTGTTTGGCACCTTGGCGCCGTTGATCTACGAGGCCTTCGACTGGGGCAAGATCTCGGTCGGATTCCCTTGGTTCAATAAGATGTTTGTGGCGCTGGCGCCATTTCTCGCCATCCTGCTCGGTATCGGTCCGGCCGCGCGCTGGAAGCACGATGAGCCTGGCCGCCTGGCAAAGACGCTCTGGATCGCGTTCGCACTCAGCGTCTTGGTGTTAGCGATCATGTCGCTGCCGATGTTCAGTGGCGGCCATTTATGGGTGCCGATCGGCATCGCGCTAGCGGCGTGGCTGCTGTTCTCGCACATCACCATCGTCCGCGACCGGCTCAAGAACAAACGCGGGTTCGATGGCTGGTTGGCGGACCTGCGCGGTAATGGCCGCAGCTTCTACGGCATGGTCACCGCGCACATGGGTGTTGCCGTATTCATTGTCGGCGTCACCATGGTGTCCAATTTCCAGGGCGAAGAGGACGTGCGCATGTCGCCCGGTGATAGTCACGAACTGGCCGGCTATCGGTTCGAGTTCCTGGGCGCCGAGAAGGCCCCTGGGCCGAACTATCGCGCCGACCGGGGCCATTTCCTGGTGTTCGATGGTGACAAGCAGATCGCCGAGCTGTTCCCGGAGAAACGCTCCTATCTCGGCGGCGGCATGCCGATGACCGAGGCCGCCATCGACCCCGGCTTTTTCCGCGATATCTACGTCTCCCTCGGCGAGCACGTCGGCGATGGCGACTGGGCGCTGCGGGTCTACTACAAGCCCTACGTGCGCTGGATTTGGCTCGGCGCGATCCTGATGGCCCTAGGCGGCAGCCTCGCAGTCAGCGACCGGCGTTATCGCACCGCCCGCGTCCGCTCGACCGCTCCCCTCGGCGGCGCGACGGCGAGGGCCTAGCACAATGGACTCCACATCGATGGCAGCATCCAAGTCGTCTTCCCGCCGCATCCTTGTCGCCCTCGTGCCGCTGGCGCTATTCATCGCGCTCGTCGCCCTGCTGGTGTTCGGGCTCGGCAACGACCCGCGCAAGGTCCCCTCGCCGCTAGTGGGCAAGCCGGTGCCGGTGTTCGAGTTACCGGAGTTGACCGATCCGGGCCGCACCGTCAGCGACGCAGACCTGAAGGGCAAGATCTCGCTGGTGAATGTCTGGGCATCCTGGTGCAATTCCTGCCGCGCCGAACATCAGGCACTGATGGCGCTAGCAGAGATCCCAGATTTCCAGATCGTCGGTCTGAATTGGAAAGACGAGGGTGCCGATGCCAACCAGGTGCTGCGCATGACCGGTAATCCCTACGACATGATCGGCTACGACCCCGACAACACCGTCGGCATCGACTGGGGCGTCTACGGCGCGCCGGAGACCTTCGTCGTCGACAAACAGGGCATCATCCGCTACAAGCACATCGGCCCGATCGACCGCAAGGTCTGGGAGGAGACCCTGCAGCCGTTGGTGACCCAGTTGCAGGCCGACGGCTGAATACCCGACGGCGACGAGCAACGCTCGCCCTAACCTAGCGCCCGGAGCGGGAACCAAAAACGCGCTCTGAGACTTCCTCGCTGTCGTTGTCGTTGCCATAATCGGGGATCCGTGCGGAACCGATTACGACAACGACAACGAGGACGACATTTTCTTGATCGCCTGTTCAAGCAGAGCCTCACGACATAGCCCACTAACCACAGCCGCATGCCTCCACCGATCAAAGCCCTTCTCTTTTTTATCCTCCTGCTGGCCGGCCTCGGCGCCGGTGCCTACACGCTAGAGGAATTCACCTTCGACAGCCCCCAGCAGCAGACGGAGTTCCGCGAGCTGATTGGCAAGCTGCGTTGCCTAGTTTGCCAAAACGAATCCCTGGCCGGCTCCCAGGCCGAGTTGGCCCAGGATCTGCGCAACGAGGTCTACAAGATGCTGCGCGCGGGTCAGTCCCAGGACCAGATCCTGGACTTTCTGGTCGCCCGTTACGGCGACTTCGTGCTTTACGACCCGCCGCTCAAACCGTCTACTTACGTGCTCTGGTTCGGCCCCTTTGTGCTGATCGGCATCGGCGCCATCTTCATGGTGCGCGCGCTGCTGCGCAAAAAGGCCACGCCGGACGCCGGCATCTCTGACGACGAACGCCAGCGCCTCCAGGATCTGCTCGCGAAACGCGGCGATAGAACGGACCAATCCTCATGACCATTTTCTGGATTCTCGCCGCCGGGCTCGCGGGCATGGCGCTCTTGTTCGTGCTTGCTCCACTGCTGGGCCGTGGTCCCGCCGCCGAGCAGGCGGACGACATCGACCTCGACGAAGTCAATCTGAGCCTGTACAAACAGCAAGTTGCCGAGCTCGACGCGGACCTTGCCGCCGGCAAGCTGGATCAGGACCAATACGACTCCGCCCGGCAGGATTTGGAGCGCGAAGCCCTCAACAATATCGGGAGCCCAGAGGTCGGCAACGCCACGGACAGCGGTGCGCAGGCCACCAAGCCCGGCGTGGTCCTGCCCAGCGCCCGCTTAACGGCAGTGGCGCTGCTGATGGCCGTGCCGGCCGCGACCCTCGCGCTGTATCTGATGCTCGGCAGCCAAGAGATGATTCCGCGCCTCGACACGAGTGCCGCCGGACAGGTCGCCACGCCACAGGGTCACGGCGGCGACGCCGACGGCATGCCTCCACTGGACGTGCTGGTGGCCCAGCTCGAACAACGCATGCAGCAAAATCCGGACGACGCCGAGGGCTGGGTCATGCTCGGGCGCACGTACTTCGCCATGCGCGACGCGGCCAAGGCCGAGTCCGCGCTGGCCAAGGCCTACGCGCTGACGCCGAACGACATCCAAGTGCTACTCGCGTATGCAGAGGCGGTGGCGGCCAACAACGGCAACAGCCTAGAGGGTCGCCCGTCGGAATTGATCGCCGAGGCGCTACAGGTGGACCCGAATGACGTGACTGCCCGCTGGCTGTCGGGCATGGTCGCCTTTCAACGTGGTCAGTTCTCCGCCGCGACGATAGCCTGGAAGGCGGTACTCGGCCAAATCGACCCGAACAGTGATGATGCCGCCGAGCTGCGGCAGCTGATCGCCACCGCTGAGCAGCGTGCCGGCATTCCCACGGACGCGCGGCTGGCCGCACAGTCCCCGGCGGCGGCTTCCACCACGGGCCTAACCGCCGCCACCGATGGTCCCGCCGCGCCAGCGGCCACCACCTCGGGGCCAAATAACGAGCCTGAGACCGAACCGCAGACGACGAACCAGCCTCAAGCCAGTGCTGCCGCCATCGACGTGCAGGTTTCGCTCGCGCCGGAACTTGCGCAGCGGGCCTCTCCTGGGACCACGGTTTTCGTCTATGCCAAGGCGGCCGCCGGGCCACCAATGCCGTTGGCCGTGCAACGCATCACCGTTGCCGACCTGCCCGCCAGTCTGCGTCTGGACGACAGTATGGCCATGATGCCGGCCATGAAGCTGTCCAGCTTCCCGCAGGTCATCGTCGGCGCACGCATCTCCCCCAGCGGCCAGGCCATGCCCCAGCCCGGCGACCTAGAAGGCGAGACCGGCCCGATCTCGAGCGCCAACTCCCCGCAGGTGGCCATCACCATTGACCGTGAGCGACCCTGATCCCGGTTGGCTGGGCTACAATACCTGGCCGCTGCTAAGTCACGATTCTCTAAGCGCGTCGACTCCTGGGGGCGCCGACTTTCCAATCGGCGCGCCAGCAATGACCAGTCGCGAAGACCCTGACCTCAGTCCAGCAACACCCCGCCAGCCCTATTCCCTATCGAACGCGCCGGTTGGAAAAACCGGCGCTCCCGGCCAACCCTTGGGGAGGAGACTGTGCAAGTATTCCCCGAATCGCCCTAAAGCACCTCCAAGCCCATGCTCCGATCCCTGCTGCCGCTGCTGACTGTCATCGCACTAACGGTGTCTCTACCGCTGATCGGCGCTCTGCTCGGCGGCGCGTCGCTTGTTGAAACGCTACAACTGCCGCTCACCGAGCGCGCTTGGGACCCGTCGCGCGTGAATTCAACCATCACCTCGACAGCCACCTTGCTACTGTTCGGGCTCATCGCAGCGGTGATCTGGTTCGCGCGGCCCGTGGTCCGGCCTGGTCGCAGAGTCGAGACCCGTTCCCCCGGCCCGTTGCCACGCTATGGTTGGTTCGGCGTCTTCGCGCTGATCGTCGCAATCGCGGCCGTCGATGGCGATGCGGTGAATCTTGCCACCGCCCTGATCACGCTGGCGGTCACGCTATTCGCCAACGCCGATACCCAACGTCGCACCGGCAACAGTCTGCTTCGGCAGCGCCCCGGCTATTTTTTCAGCCTGTTCCCGGCCAGTCTCGCGATCGGCTGGACGTTCTATTGGCTCAACCTCTGGCTGCAACTCTGGACCTATCCGGCGGCCACCGAAACGGTACCGTTCGTGCTTGGCAAGTCGGCGGACTACGCCGTTTTGCTGCCGGCGCTACTCAGTCTTCGCCAGTGGCTGGCATCGTTTCCCCGGTTATTGAACTGGACGACCCGAGCCCGGCCCTTGAATGGCCAGTCATCTCCACCGGAAGGCGCGATCCTGCTCGGGCTCGCCGCCATCGGGCTCGTTGGCGCATCCCTCTGGCCGGATTGGATCTACCCGCTAGCACTGCTTGCACCGCTGTTGTTGGCCGTCGGACTGCAACAGCTGCGGGGTCTGCCGACACTGTTCGCCGGCCTCGCCAATGGCGACTGGAGCCGCGTTCTACTCACCGCCATCGCCGCGCTGCTGATCGGTCTGCTGGCCCAGGCCTTGAATCGGCTGCTCGGACCTGCCTGGACCTTCCATCTGCCTCTGATCGGCGACCTCAGCCTGCTCGGCCTGCCGCTACCCGGCTGGTTCTGGCTCCCCACCCTCGGCCTACTCGGCCTCTGGGTTAGTGATCAGCTGACGGCGCCCTGGAAGCAGCGTCCTCAGCAACCACAGTTCCGGCCCAAGTTCCCGGTCAAGGTCGTCGTCGAGGATTTGCTCGGGAAGGCGAAGCGCTAGCGAAGCGATGCCTCAGACCAACAGACGAAGGCGCGGACGGCGGTCAAAACCACAGCCTGTGGCTAGCACTGTCGGAGCCGCCGCCGATGTCCTTCTGAGCCGCGTCTCTGTTCAGAGGGTACTGATCACGACCTCATAGACACCGCCGAGCACCACCATCTCGTCCTCACCCTTGAGCATGCCGGGCAGCAGGCTGTTGAAGAACAGGACCTTCGGCACGGGCACGCGCGCCTCAAGAATGTAGTCGCCGAACTCGTCGGCACGCTCACGCGCACTGGTGAAGCTGTTGAGATTGTTGAGGAGCACCCGATAGCAACGGTCGCCACCGCGTTCCAGTACCTCGTGTTCGTCGATGCGGTTGATGCCGCGGTACAGTGCGAGGTGGGTCTTGTCACGATGCGCACGCGCCAGCTCATACTGACAATAGGTATAGAGCAGATCGAGTTGCGCTTCCAACGCGTTGGTGGCGTAAAGGCCTTTGCTGCCCTCAACCAAGTAGTGGTGATAGGCGTCGCTGTCGCGCCCGTCCAGCGGGCCGCCGTGGTGGCGAGCAAGCAAGCCAAAGCGCGTCTCGACCCAGTGCTTCAGCACCGCGCCCTCGCGCCCGTCTGAATCGAACGACCAGCCGCGCACCATGCGCAAGTAGTTGGCATTGCGGCGCGACCTGCGTACCCGCCCCGGGGACAGCCCCGCCTCCTCCAGATCGTCAAGGCAAAAGTGCACGGCCATGTAGTCGACGAAACGCTCGGCGCGCTCGCGGTGATGCACCAACGGCTCCAGCACGTCGAACAGGTCGCGATGAAAGGCGCGAATGCCGTCGATCTCCAGCGGCACCGGGTGCGCCTGATAGGTCAGGCCGCCGAGGATCACCGCTGGTAGATTACAACGATTGATGGACAGTCTCGCGGACGCGGGCAGGGTCGGGGCTGGACTGGGAGCAGGATTGGGCATGAGCTGTCGGGTTTGGCTGTTGTTATACGCACAAGACGCGCGGCTTTGTCGACTATGCTACCAACATCCCGATACGGCCGCCCCGATTAACTCTCTTTTCTTATCATTAAGTTAGCGAGTCTAAACTCTGGTTGGCACAGGCTTTGCTTAAACCCCGGTGAACGCGAATTTGTCCACCGCCCCCAAAGGCGAACAACCGGGAGAGAACCATGGCACTGCGTCAATGCGCAATTTACGGTAAAGGCGGAATCGGCAAGTCGACCACCACTCAGAATCTGGTGGCCGGTCTGGCCGAACTTGGTAAGAAGGTCATGATCGTCGGCTGCGACCCGAAGGCCGACTCCACCCGTCTGATCCTGCACGCCAAGGCGCAGAATACCATCATGGAGATGGCCGCCGAGGCGGGCTCTGTCGAAGACCTGGAGCTTGAGGACGTGCTGAAGGTCGGCTACGGCGACATCAAGTGCGTCGAGTCCGGCGGCCCTGAGCCCGGCGTCGGCTGCGCCGGCCGCGGCGTCATCACCGCGATCAACTTCCTGGAAGAGGAAGGCGCCTACGACGCCGACCTCGACTTCGTCTTCTACGACGTGCTCGGCGACGTGGTCTGCGGCGGTTTCGCCATGCCCATCCGCGAAAACAAGGCGCAGGAGATCTACATCGTCTGCTCCGGCGAGATGATGGCCATGTACGCGGCCAACAACATCTCCAAGGGGATCGTGAAGTACGCCAGCTCTGGCGGCGTGCGCCTCGCCGGCCTGATCTGCAACAGCCGCAACACCGCCCGCGAAGACGAGCTGATCATGGAGCTGGCCCGCCAGCTCGGCACCCAGATGATCCACTTCGTGCCGCGTGACAACGTCGTGCAACGCGCCGAGATCCGCCGCATGACCGTCATCGAGTACGACCCCAAGGCCAATCAAGCCGACGAGTACCGGACGCTGGCGCAGAAGATCATCGACAACAAGAACTTCGTCATACCGACTCCGATCACGATGGATACCCTCGAAGACCTCCTCATGGACTTCGGCCTGCTGGACGAAGAAGACGAGAGCATCGTCGGCAAGACCGCGGACGCAGAGGCCGTCGCCTAGTCGCTTAGCCGACCTGGGGCGAGACCGCCCTGCCCTCTCCCTTTTCCCTCTCCCCGACGAGAGGGGGAATCCCCTTGATTCTTCAACGAGCGAGCGTCCGCGAATTAGCGGCGACGCCGATGAGAGGAAAGCCGATATGGCAAGCATGACCCGCGAAGAGACCCAGGCCCTCATCCAAGAGGTGCTCGAGGTCTATCCCGAGAAGGCACAGAAAGACCGTGCCAAGCATTTGGCCGTCAACGACCAGTCGGTCGAGCAATCGAAGAAGTGCATCACGTCCAACCGCAAGTCCCTACCCGGCGTCATGACCGTGCGCGGTTGTGCCTATGCCGGCTCCAAGGGTGTGGTTTGGGGGCCGATCAAGGACATGGTCCACGTCTCCCACGGCCCAGTGGGTTGCGGTCAGTATTCGCGTGCCGGCCGTCGCAACTACTACGTCGGCATGACCGGCATCAACACCTTCGGCACGATGAACTTCACGTCCGACTTTCAGGAGAAGGACATCGTCTTCGGCGGCGACAAGAAGCTCGACAAGATCATCACCGAGATCGAGACGCTGTTTCCGTTGGCCAAAGGCGTGACGGTTCAGTCGGAGTGCCCGATCGGTCTCATCGGTGACGACATTGAAGCGGTGTCCAAGAAAAAGGCCAAAGAGCTCGAAAAGCCTGTGGTGCCGGTGCGTTGCGAAGGCTTCCGCGGCGTATCGCAGTCGCTCGGTCACCACATCGCCAACGACGCCATCCGCGACTGGGTGATCGGCAACCGTGACGGTGACGAGTCGTTCCAGACCACCGACTACGACGTGGCCGTGATCGGCGACTACAACATCGGCGGCGATGCCTGGGCCTCGCGCATCCTGCTCGAAGAGATGGGCCTGCGGGTGGTCGCACAGTGGTCCGGTGACGGCACGCTGAGCGAGATGGAATTGACGCCGAAGGTCAAGCTGAACCTGATCCACTGCTACCGCTCGATGAACTACATCAGCCGGCACATGGAAGAGAAGTACGGTATTCCGTGGATGGAGTACAACTTCTTCGGCCCGACCAAGATCGCCGAGTCGCTGCGCGCCATCGCCGCCCGCTTCGACAAGAAGATCCAGGACAACGCCGAAAAGGTCATCGCCAAGTATCAGGCCGAGTACGAGGCCGTCATCGCCAAGTACCGCCCGCGCCTGGAAGGTAAGCGCGTGATGCTCTACGTCGGCGGCCTTCGCCCGCGTCACATCATCGGCGCTTACGAAGATTTGGGCATGGAAGTGGTCGGCACTGGCTACGAGTTTGCGCACAATGACGACTACGACCGCACCATCAAGGAGATGGGCGACTCGACCCTGCTGTATGACGATGTCACCGGCTATGAGTTCGAGGAGTTTGTCAAGCGCGTCAAACCCGACCTGATCGGCTCCGGCATCAAGGAAAAGTACATCTTCCAGAAGATGGGCGTGCCGTTCCGTCAGATGCACTCCTGGGACTACTCCGGTCCATACCACGGCTACGACGGCTTTGCCATCTTTGCCCGTGATATGGACATGACCATCAACAACCCTTGCTGGAAGAACATGCAGGCGCCCTGGCAGAAGTCCGATGCGGACGATGCGGCGGCACCGATTGCCGCCAGCGCGTAAGCAAGTTGCTAGGAACTAGGGGCTAGGAGCTAGGCAATCGCCGCTCCCTAGACCCTAGCACCTCGACCCTTTGATTTCCAAAGCCTGCGTCCGCGGATTAGCGGCGCGGCAGGAGCATCCCCATGAGCCAGACAGTCGACAACATCAAACCCAGCTACCCGTTGTTCCGTGAAGACGAGTACGTCGAGAACCTCGGCGCCAAGCAGGACGGCGTCGAAGAGCGCCCCGAGCAGGCGAAAATGGACGAGGTCTTCGAGTGGTCCACGACCATGGAGTATCAGGAGCTGAACTTCGCTCGCCAAGCCCTAACAGTGAATCCGGCCAAGGCTTGCCAGCC
>JGI12210J13797_10026950_pt1 | contig 35820 bp, 25 predicted proteins | sample ElkSlonscriptome_3_FD_13797 | JGI IMG/M metagenome (IMG submission 13797) | reverse complement strand
TATGGCAAACGTCTGGATTGCTTGACCGAAATGTTCCCATCATTGAACTTCGAGACGGAACTTACTGGGCCAAACGCCTGATGGAGGTGCCCATGGGCGAGGACGAAACAGTGCCCGAACGTGATCTGCAGGAGATTTGCCGTCTTCAAAATCTGATGTCACAGGCTCGTGCTCATGTTAGTAATTCGGCTTCAGCTCAGGACGAGGAGCGATGGTGTCACCAGACGCTTCAGTTGATGAGAGAGAATCTGATGCATCACTTCGATCTGGAATGGATCGCGGAACAACAGGGCGTCACTTACGATGTGTTTCGCAGAAAATTCCGTCAGCATTTCAAGATGCCGCCCCGCAAGTATTTCAACCGGCTGATTCTGGAAAGCGCCTGTGCGATGCTGCTTGAGACGACAGCCCCCCATGGTGATATTGCCGAACGGTTAGGATTTTGCGACGAGTATTACTTTTCGCGGTTCATGAAGAACTATCTTGGGATCAGTCCCAGAGAGTATCGCAGAATGCAGGCAAGCACCCGGCCATGATGCGGCTTTGGCCAATGTTTTGACAATTGGGAACTATCAGTCGAAGCGAGTTTGATGACCCTGCCGAGTTGCAAAAGCTGGGTTATTAACTGGCGGCAAGAGTCACGGACGCACGTTGAAGCACTTGAGCGTGCCCTCGGTGTTTCTCACATACAGTCTTCCTTTGGCCACGACGGGCGAGGTCCAACTATGCCCTTCGAGAACCTGTGCGGTCAGAATGGGTTTCCATTCATCGGGTGTTGCCGGGCCGACCATCAATTCGCCGTTACCCGTCAAGACAACCAGCCATTCATCGGCCAAGATGAGAGCTCCTTCTTCAGGTCTTGGTTGAATCGCCCAATGGGTTTCTCCAGTTGTAAAGTCCATGCAAGTTCCAACTCCATAAACGTTGCCATCCTTTAGAACCATAGAGGTTTGTTGGGAAAATCCCTCAATTCGCCAGACGGGCTCCAAGCTGCTCCCGGTAAACTTAAACAAACCATCTGAAGCCATGCGAGAACACTTTTCCCTGGGCCACAGCAACAGGGCTGCCGCTTTTTCCCAGCTCAGCACTCCAGAGCAGGCGGTCGGCCATGCCTCCCACCACCTCGATGCGTTCTGAGGTCGTGCCATTGTGATTGGGCCCACGCCATTGCGGCCATTCTTCCGAGAGTGCCTGAAACGGCCAGATAAATGTGGTGCTTATCAACGAGACGATAAAGAAGGGGTTCATCATTGATGCTGTGTATAGCACAGGCCGAAATGTCAGTTTTGAAGCGACTTGTCTTTTTTGGAAACGGTAGCGAAGGCAGGCGCCGCGGGGGGATGTCGGGGTGTCAGAGTTGATTCCCTGGTTGTGCCCCTCGGCTACACCGTGAAACGGTGGTTTGGTCGTGCGACAAGACGATTCGAGTGCCTCAAGTCAAGGTTTCTGAAACCCTCCCGGTCTCAGTTATTCGGACGTCCAAAAGGGGGGTGCGATTCGTAACTAGCGAAGGTGTCACCCTTAAAATCCTCCATTTTTCTTTCCTGTTCGCTGTTCCTTAGCAGTCCCACTCTGCTCTGCGCCCAGTCGGCGGCAAAAGTCACCACGGCCGAGGTTGTTTTTGACCAAGTCGTCGAGCAGGTGGGGCTTACCGGAACTATCACCGCTGAACGCCGGGCCTCCCTCTCGTCCCGTACTTCTGGGCTCGTCGCCAAAGTCCACGTCGATGCCGGCGATCATGTGGAGGTCGACCAGGTGCTCATGGAGCTCGATCCAGCCCTGACCAAAGTCGCCGTGGAACGCGCCCATAGCGCCCATCGCGAAGCCGAATACCGTCTGAAGGAGACTAAACGGCTCGCAGACGAAGGTCGGGAGCTCGCCCGAACCCGTGCCCTCCCTCAGACCGAAGCAGACGCCCGCATCGCCGAGGTCGCCATCGCCGAAGCCGCGGTTGCCCAGACCGCCGCAAACCTTCAGGAACAAAAGGAATTACTTGCACGCCATCAACTCCCCGCCCCATTCGCCGGGGTGATTAGTCAAAAAATGACGGAGATGGGTGAATGGGTGGAAACGGGCACGGTGGTTTTGGAACTCGTCGAGGTTGATCACGTGCGCCTCGACGTCCGCGCTCCCCAGGAATGGCTCCAACGCATTCCCAATGAAGGTCAAGTGGTGGTCCATCTGAACGACGCCCCGGATTCGCCGCTGACCGCTTCCATCCGCAAGAAAGTCATGGTCCCCGACCCGGTTTCGCGCACGTTCCTGATCCGCCTCGATGTGGATGATCCTCAGGGTCGTCTCGCCCCTGGCATGTCCGCCTCCGCGACCTTTTCGGTTCCGTCCGATCGCAAAACCCTGGTTCTCCCTCGCGACGCGATCGTCCGGCTTCCCAGCGGCATGGTCCAGGTCTGGAGGGTCGAGGACGAAAACGGCGCGCCCATCGCCCGCCCGCGCAACGTCAGAATTGGCAGTTCCACCGGGCAACTCGTGCAAATCCTGGATGGCATTGAAGCGGGTGATCAGGTCGTGGTAAAAGGCAACGAAACCCTTCGCCCGGAGCAACCCCTCGAAATTCTCCCCTCGGAATCCCCCACGCCGCCCGCCTCCTGACCTGATGTTAGAAAAAATCCTCCAGCGTGGGACGCTTCTGACGGTCATCGTCATGATCATTTTGATCTTCGGCGTGCTGGCGGCGGTGCGTGTGCCGGTCCAGATGATTCCCGACCTCGAGGTGCGCACCATCACGGTGCAAACCGACTGGCCTGGCGCCACCCCGCAGGATGTCGAAAAGGAAATTCTCATCGAACAGGAGGATTACCTCCGCAATGTGCCAGGGCTTGAACGAATGAAATCGTCTGCCTCCACCGGCGGCGCCTCCATCGAATTGGAATTTCCGTTCGGCACGGACATTACGGAATCTCTCATCCGGGTGAACAACGCACTCAGTCAGGTGCCGGATTATCCGGAAAACGTCGATGAACCCGTCCTGTTCACCAGTTCCTTCTCCTCCAACGCTTTCATGTATTACCGGGTGACCACTCTCCCTGGCAATCCGCGAGGTCTTGATCTCATCATGATGCGCGATTTCGTCGACGATAACGTTCGGACAAGGCTGGAACGGCTCAAAGGCGTCTCGGAAATTGAGGTGCGGGGTGGAGCCGAACGCCAGATCCAGATCCGTATCGATCCCGCAAAACTGGCCGAACGCAAGATCACTCTGACCGAAGTCCGCGATGCCGTCCGCAGTCGCAACCGTGATGCCTCAGGCGGCGATCTCGACAGCGGTAAACGCCGTTACCTCCTCCGCACGATCGGGCGCTACCAATCCATCCCGGAACTCGAGGAAACCGTCGTCGCACGCCGCGGCGACAGCGTGATTCGAATAAGCGATCTTGCTGAGGTGCGCCTCGACCATTTCGAACTCCGCACCACCACCACCGGCAACGGCGTCCAAAGCATCACCCTCGCAGTCCGTCGCGAACTCGGCTCCAACGTTATTCAAATCAAAGAAGCCGTCGAATCGATGATGACGGATCTCAATCAGGAGGTCCTGGAACCTGCTGGCATGGAGGCTTACCTCGCCACGGACGATGTTCGTTACGTGGAGGCCTCCATCAAAAATGTCTGGACCAACCTCGCCATCGGCGCCGTGCTCGCGAGCGCGGTCATGTTCCTCTTCCTCCGTAGTCTGCCCGCCACCATGGTCGGTGTGATGGGTGTTCCGATCTGTACGATCGCCGCTTTCATCGGACTTCTGGTCTGGGGACGGACTATTAATGTGATATCCCTCGCTGGAGTCGCCTTCGCCATCGGAATGACGTTGGATAATACCATTGTCGTTCTCGAAAATATCGAGCGCGAACGGCGCAACGGTCTCTCGCGTTTCAAAGCAGCGCTGCAAGGAGTGCGCGGCGTCTGGCCCGCTGTGCTCGCTTCTACCATGACGACGATTCTGGTCTTTGCCCCCGTCATGTTTGTGAAGGAAGAGGCGGGCCAACTCTACTCCGATATCGCCATCGCCATCTCCGCCTCCATCTTTGCCTCGATGCTCGTCGCCATGACCATTGTCCCGGCCGCTGCGGCACGTCTCGAGATCGGGCGCAAACCGCGTAAATCCAAGTCCGGATACGAAACCCCGATCAAAGGTCCGCTGTTATACGCGATTGAATTTTTGATTCGGACACCAATTCGGCGGATCACCTGTCTTGCTCTGGTCGTTGCCACAACCGTCAGCGCCATCATTTTTCTGACACCGCCCGCCGAATACCTGCCGGAAGGTGAGGAAGCCAAGGCCTTTTCCAGAATGATCGCGCCTCCGGGGTATAGCCTCAGCGAAATGCAGGCAATCGCCCAGGAATTGGAAGCCGAGTTCGTTCCGCTCCTTGATGATGATCCCGCCGATTTCTCCAGCGGCAAGTCGGCGATGCCTGCCCTGCTCAACCTCACCATCTCAGTGCAACCCCAGCTCATCCGGATCATTTCCGAAACGCAAGACCCCGCGCACATTGATGCCTGGATGGAAATCATCACCAACCGTTTCCGCGAATACCCCGGGATGCGCGCCTTCAGCTCCCGCGGTTCCATCATCTCCAGCAACGATGGCGGGACCCGTAGCGTGAATCTCGATATCGCCGGCGCCGATCTCGCTGAAATCTATCAGGTCGCCGAAACCGCTTACCTCCGAGCGCGCGAGGTTTTTGACAATCCACAGATCGATTCCGAACCCGGCTCCCTCGTCCTGGGTCAACCTCTCCTCGAACTCCGCCCCCGCTGGGAACGCGCGGCCGAACTCGGGTTTAGCGCTGAGGAATTCGGTTACGCCGTCGCTGCCCTTACCGATGGCGCTTATGTCGATGAATTCTATTTAAACGATGATAAAATCGATATCTTCCTCTATAGCGACGCCGTCACCGAACAACAGATTGGCAATATCACCAACCTGCCCATCTACGCCCCGGTCGGCGAGGTCGTTCCCGTCGGGGCGGTCGCAGCCCTCACGGAAACCGTCGACACCGATAACATTCGGCGCATTGACGGTAACCGCACGGTCACACTCAACATCATCCCGCCCCGCTCCGTCGCCCTCGAAACCGCCGTGGGCATTGTCAGGGAAGATGTGGTGAACTACCTTCGCGATGAGGGCGCGATCCCGGCCGGTGTTTCGGTCGTCATCTCCGGTGCGAGCAATCAACTCGACGCCACACGCCAGGCATTGCTCGGCAATTTCATCGTCGCCGTCCTGATGACTTACCTTCTGTTAGTCGTCATCTTCAAACATTGGGGCTACCCCTTCATCATCATGACGACCGTCCCGCTCGGCATCGCCGGGGGGATAATCGGTCTGTGGCTCATGAACTTTTTCGGCGGGTTTCTCCCGCTCATCGGAGCACGGGCCATTGTGCAGCCCTTTGACATGATTACCATGCTGGGATTCCTTATTCTCCTTGGCACTGTCGTAAACAACCCGATCCTGATCGTTGATCGGACCATGCAAAATGCCGCCAAGGGTATGGCCGCCATCGCGGCGGTCCGCGAGTCGGTCGAGACCCGGCTCCGACCGATTCTGATGTCGACCATCACGACGATCTGCGGCCTGGCCCCCCTCGTCCTGATCCCGGGCGCCGGCACCGAACTCTACCGTGGCGTCGGCGCCATCGTCCTTTTCGGTCTTCTTTTCTCGACGGTTATCACCCTCACCTTTCTTCCCTGCCTGCTCGTCACCTTGCTGACTCTTTTCAAAAAAGTGCCCGCGACCAAAGGCGCAATTGACACGGAGGAGACCCCAGCCCTGGCCCAATCATGATCCCACGACCTCACCTCATTCTTTTCCTCATCTTAACCTTGTCATGGGCGGTCAATCTTCGCGCCGACGACAGCAAGACACCTAGGAGCACCCACATGACTACCATTTTAAATTTCGATTCATCCCCAAGTGAACCCGTTTGGTACGCCGTCAACGACGGGGTTATGGGCGGCGTCTCCGAAGGCGGTGCCGAGATCCGCGATGGCCTTCTCCATTTCACCGGCACCCTTTCCCTGGAAAATAATGGTGGGTTTTCCTCCGTGCGGACTCGGGAGGGATCATGGGATTTCAGCGACGCCACGGAGGTGCATCTTCGCGTCAAAGGGGATGGGCGCACCTATCAACTTCGCCTGAACACCCGTGCGGAATTCCGCAACGATCCGATTTCCTATGGCGCCGAATTCGCCACCAAGTCAGGTGAATGGATGGAGGTTGTCATCCCGCTGGCTGCTCTCTCACCGAGCTACCGTGGTCGCACACTCGACGGCCCGCCCTTCGATCCGACCGACGTCCAGGAAATCGGCATCCTTATCGGCGACAAAACTCCCGGCCCCTTTAAGCTCCAAGTCGACTGGATCAAAATTCAGTAAATTACCGAGAAGCCCGTTGGACGGTAGAATGTCAGTATTATTGTTAGGGATTAGCTCCCCCGGTTTCATTCTGGGGCCAAGGCTTGAAACAGAGAAGGCGATGCAAACCGAAATTTGCATCGCCCTGACTTTGTAAAATGGAGGAATTAACTGGGTCGAACGCTCATTCCTTTTTGTCCACCGCAATAATGGTAACTTCAACCGGTTTGGTGCGATCGCCTTTTGTTTCGACTTTCACTTTGAGCGACTGACCTTTTTCCAAAACCTCGAACTCGACTTTTTCGCCGTCTTTCATGAGTTTGGTTTCTTTCTTGAAATAGAGCTCAAGAATTTTGCCGTCCTCTGTTTTGAAATAGATTTCTTTTTCATCGTCATCCACGCGAATGGCAGTGCCTTCATAGGTGCCGGTGGGGACGGTGTGGGTTTTTTCCATTTCCTTGCTACTTGGATCTGTCGCGACGGCGTGGAAAGTTCCGAGGACGATCATGGACATACATAAGGTGAGAAACTTTTTCATCATGCAATGTTTCGAATCCTACGCGCGGTGCGGTCCTACGATTCTAAAGGGTCGCTAATCTGGGGCGACATCTTGTCCGCGTCCACCACCGAACCGGATCCATTTTTCGAGTTCAACCGCGAGAAAGGCGAGGAGGGCCACGGCTCCGATGCGAAGCCAGGCGACAGGTTCGAGTGGGCTGGTTTGAAACAGGCGGTTCATGAAGGGCGCATAAGTGAAGAGGAGCTGCAGGCCGATCATCGCGGCCGCACCGACCAGAGCGAGCCAGTTGGTGAACAGGCCAATGGTGAAGAGGGAATGATTAAGGGACCGACAACCGAAGAGGTAGGCGAGCTCGACCATGACGATGGTGTTGACCACGGCGGTGCGCGCTTCATCGACCGTTTCGCCCGCAAGGTTGAGCTGATGGTGAAATAGCCAGTATCCGCCGGCGATAATCATGAGGGAAATAAGGCCGGTCCGCATGAAGAGCGGGTAGGTGAGAATCGGGCGGCGCGGGTCGCGAGGTCGGCGATTCATGAGCCCTTCTTCTTTCGGTTCAAATACCAACATCAAGCCGAGCAGCAAGGCGGTGGTCATGTTGACCCAGAGAATTTGGACCGGCACGACGGGGAGCGCCAACCCGAGCAGGATGGCGACAAGGATAATCCCACCTTCGCCCAAATTGGTGGGCAAGGTCCAGACGATGAATTTTGTCAGGTTATCGAACACGCCACGCCCCTCTTCGACGGCGGCTTCGATGGAGGCAAAGTTATCATCGGTCAACACCATGTCCGCCGCGCCCTGAGCTACATCTGTGCCGCCGATGCCCATCGCAACGCCGATATTGGCTTGTTTCAACGCCGGCGCATCGTTTACTCCATCGCCGGTCATAGCAACCACATGGCCGCGCGATTGCAAGGCTCGGACGAGGCGGAGTTTTTGTTCAGGAGCGACCCGGGCGAAAACTTCCGTTTGCTCGGCGAGCAAGGGGAGGGCTTCGTCGCTGATGGCGTCGAGCTCTTTGCCGGTGATGGATTGGACTTCCGATTCGCGATCAGCCAGACCGACCCGGGTGGCGATGACGCGAGCGGTCACGGCATGGTCGCCGGTAATCATTTTCACCGCGATGCCGGCTTTGCGGCAGTTGGCGACCGCGGCCATGGCTTCTTCCCGGGGTGGATCGAGCATGCCTTGTAACCCGAGGAAGGTGAGATCTCCGCCGACATGGCCATGATCAATCGCGGCTTGGTCGTCGGCGGCAGGTCGCCGGGTCATCGCGAGCACCCGCAACCCGCCAGCTGCCATGGCTTCTGCGGCGGCGAGGATGGTGTTGGGTTCGAGCGGGACCGGGGCGCCTTGGGCGTCCAACATTTCATCGCATCGATCGAGCAGACGTTCGAGAGCCCCGACCTGATAGATCATTCGGGAGGTGGGGCTTCTGTGGAGAGTGGCGCGGAACATATGTTCCGATTCGAACGGAATCATGTCGAGGCGTGGTGCGGCTTCGACGGTTTCGGCATGGCGCAGCCCGGCTTTGGCTCCGGCAACCAGAAGGGCGGCTTCGGTCGGATCACCCACAACCACGTGCCGCCCTTCTTCCAGCACCAGTTGTGAATCGTTGCATAGGACGCCGGCGCGCAAGCATTCCAGCAGGGCGGGATGAGCATGGGTCTCGACGACTTGTTCACTCTGACGAATTTCGCCCGCGGGATCGTAGCCGTTGCCGAGCACTTCATAAGTCTGCTGCCCCGCCCAGATGCGCTGCACGGTCATCTCGTTCTCGGTTAACGTCCCGGTTTTATCCGAACAAATCACGGTCGTACTACCGAGCGTTTCCACCGCGGGAAGTTTGCGAATGATCGCTTGCCGTTTAGCCATGCGGGCGACGCCGATTGCCAGGACGATCGTGACGGCGGCCGGCAACCCTTCCGGAATGGCGCCCACAGCGAGCGCGACGGAGGCCATGAACATGTCGAACACGGATTCCCCGCGGATCACGCCAACGGCGAAAGTCAGGCCTGCCAAACCGAGCACGATCCAGAGCAGGAGCCGACTGAATTGGGCGATCTTCCGGGTCAACGGCGTCGAGAGTTCGGTGGCCTCGGAAATGAGGTAAGCGATTCGGCCGGTCTCTGTGCGATCGCCGGTGGCCCAGACCAGGCCTTCAGCTTGCCCCGCCGTGACGAGCGTGCCGGCGTAAGCTTGATTTTTCCGGTCGGCCAAGGCGATGTCGTGTTCGAGCGGATCGCTGTGTTTGGCCACGGGCAGTGATTCCCCTGTCAGAGCCGACTCGTCGCAATGCAAATTACGCACGTGAAAAAGCCGAAGATCGGCCGGGACACGATCACCGGCTTCGAGTAAGACCACATCGCCCGGGACGAGATCGGTGGAGCGAATGCGCCGTTTCTCGCCTCCTCGCCGGACGTTGGCTTCGGTTTTGACCATGCGGCTCAAGGCTTCCAAGGCTTTTTCCGCCTTGGCTTCTTGTAAAAAGCCGATGATGGCGTTGACTAGAACAACACCGAAAATGACACCGGAATCGATCCACTCGTGGAGCAGCGCAGTCACGGCGCAGGCAGCCAGAAGCAGGTAAATCAAGGGCTGATGGAATTGGCGAAGGAATTTCAGCCAGGCCGGGACGCCCGGGCGGGCGGTCATGGCATTGGGGCCGTATCGTTCGAGACGGGCGGCGGCTTCCTCCGGATCGAGGCCATGACGCGCATCCGTTTCCAGGAGGCGAGTGACTTCCGCGGTTTCCAATCGGTGCCAGTCGACCTCCGGTGAGACAGCAAGAGAGTCGGCACTCATGATGAGGCCTAGCATCACCCCGGCAGGGTCGTTTGCTCAAGAAAAGAAGGAGAAGAAATGTCGGTTTTTTGGCTGATACCGGCTAAATCCTTCGGAGCCAAGGAGTCATGTTAGAGCGATTTCAAAAATTGAATCACAGCTTCGCGATCTTCAGCCGGAAGCTCCATGAACGCTTCTTTCGAGGCTTCCGCTTCGCCGCCATGCCAGAGGATCGCTTCTTCCAGACTGCGCGCTCGGCCATCATGCAGGAAGAAGGTATGACCGCTGACGACGCGGGTGAGACCAATGCCCCAGAGCGGTGGCGTCCGCCATTCATAGCCGGTCGCGAGATATTCGGGACGATGATCGGCGAGCCCTTCTCCCATGTCGTGGAGTAACATGTCGGTGTAAGGCCGAATCAATTGTCCGGAAACCGAGGGCACGCCCGCTAGCTCGCCCGTTTCGAAGCTCGGCTGATGACAGGCGACGCAATTGAGTGTTTCGAACAGTTGCTCACCCTTCAACACGATCGGATCGGTCGCATTGCGCTGGGCGGGGACGGCGAGGGTTTGGGAGTAAAAGGTGACATCTTCTAACGTCTCCCAATCGATCTCGGGATCGCCACCTTCATCATCACTGAGCGGACTGCTAATCCCCATGTCGTCGAGGTAAGCCGAGGCGCTTTGGGCCAGCATGGTAGCTTGACCGGCTTTATGACCAAAGCGACCGGGCCGCTTGGCATTCTCGGCGGGATCGTAGACGATGTTCAGGCGGCCGGAAATGCCATCGCCATTGCGGTCATCGGGGTCGGCGAGTTGCTCGAGATCTTCCAGGCGAATGGCTTCCAGCAAGCCTCGTCCAAAGACGGGCGGCGCGACGCGCGGACTGACGAGCGTATTGGGAGGAAGCGGTTCCCGGGTGTTCTCGATGAGGTATCGCGGGCGACGCAGCTCGACTTGGGTCCCGTCTGGATAGCTGACCGCGACCGGTTCGTATTCGATCCGGAACTGACCATCGGCCTCTTCACCATAAACGGCGCGGTCAGCGAGTTGGGTGCCGATGCCGGGCACTGGCTTGGGCCCCCCGGTCGCGGCATTCTCGCCGGGCAGACTGACTCGGAGCAGGAGCGAGGAGAGGGAAGTGCCGATCTTGTCAGGCCGTCCTCGACCATCATTAACGTGGCAATTGATGCAGGACGTGTTGTTGAAACGAGGCCCCAAACCGGCTTGATGCTCGGCTGGGGCGGTGACGAACGGGGTCTCGAAATCAAAATCACCTTCGAGATGTTGTTCCAATGCCTCAGGGGAAAGATTCGGAGCCGGGAAACTGTATGCCTGGCTGGAGGCATCCGGTATGGTCGTGTCGCCGCCGAGCGGAATCAGGAGGGAGGCTTCGCTGACGCTAGATTTTTCCACTTGGCCCATGACGGTGAGCGGGAGCAGACTAAGCAAGGTGGGAAGCAGATATTGACGCATGGAAGAGGGGGCCGTCGGTAAACGGCGGTTCAAAGCGGTTCGTAAGGAAAGCCGACTAAGATTGTCGCACCGCGGGGACGATTTTCTGTTCGATCAAATCGCGTAGAGCCGCACCGGCTACGGCTGCTTTTTCAACGGCGCTTTTGGTTGATCCCGGCTTTTGGTTAAAGGTCGCGGGGATGGCTTCCACACTCGCCTGGTAATCGCTGACCGCTTTTGTCAGTTCGGTTTGAAGGGTCTCGTTGTTCAGGACGGGTTGAATAATGACGGCTGCCCGCTGGATGCCTGCGATGTTGTTGAGAACATCGGTGAGGGTGTTTCCGCTGAAACGGGATTCGAGAAGGGTGACATCGCTTGCTTCAGCCGGGGCTAGCAACTTTTCCTGGGACGATTCATCGGCAATGCCCGCCATGGCGTTCACGATCTCAGAGAGCGCGGCCGCGTGCGTGAGATACACTTCGCTCCCTGTTCCGGCCTTAGCAATTTCCCCGACGAAATTTTTGCCGCTCGGGGCATAGTCGGCGAGCAGAGCGTCGGCCTGGGCATCCAAGGCCTCCGTGGCCGCAATCAGGTAAGCGCCGCGGCGCGGGTCTGACTTCAAAAGCTCCGCGGTTCTTTCCGGTGAAATCGATTGTCCCTTAGGATCGGCAAACAGCAGATATTCAACCACATGAAATCCGCGCGCGCCTTCGGATAGCGATTCCACAGCTTTGACGTCGAGCGTTTCCGGACCGGTCGTGGGGTTGATGACCTTTTTGAGATCGGTGACATTGACCGGCCAGCTGTCGAGGTTCGGATCATGTCCTTCGGTATCGACTGGGCCGAAGAGAAAGGCTTCGCTCATTTCCCATGGCTCACGGGTGGCGACCCAGGCTTGGCGAGCGCCAGTGACGGTCTTGGCCGAAGGAGATTCGACGACAGCCTTGACTGTTTTCACTAAGATTCCGGAACGTTCCGCCAGCGATTGATAGGTCGGGAGCACCAATTGCTGAGAGAATTCGCTTAACGGCGTCTTGTTGGAGGTTGATTGGGCGTTGGTGATGAGCGGACCAATCAGGAGGGCGGACAGGGAGAAGGTAATAAGAGCTGATTTCATAATGGCGCAGAGAAAAAGCACAGAAACCGGTTAGGAAACGGCAAACTGGCGGCGTTGTTGAGACTTGATCTCAACAACGGGAGCTGTCAACCGTTTTTGGGACGAATGGGTTCAGGCGGGTCTGCTGCCAGCTCTTAAGTCGCGTCGACTCGGCAGGGGAAATGACAGAGCGGAACGCTTGTGGTTGGTTCGGCCAGGATTTCTGCCAGCGTCGTCGATTGGAACGCTTGTTCCACCTGCGCCAAAGCATTGTCGAGCCGACGATGTAACGGGCAAAGATTTGGTCCATGCGCTTCGAGTTCGAGTGGGCAGGTGCGAATGCGCTGGACGGGATCGACGGCGTTGACCACCTCAAGAATGGTGAGGGATTCCGCAGGTTTGGCCAGCACGACTCCGCCGCCAATACCGCGTTGCGAAGTGACGATGCCGGCTTTGCGCAAGGCTTGCAGGACCTTGGACAAGTAAGCGGGGGGCACCTTGGTCACTTCGGCAATTTTCTCGGTCGTGGAGGAAGCGGGCGCTGCAGCGGCCAGTTGCACCACGGCGCGCAAGGCATACTCGACCGTTTGCGAAAGCATATCCGGACCATCGTATCCGATTTGGCGGGAAGCAAGCGGAACTGTCGCGAGAGATTGACCTCTTACCGGCAAGCCTCATGAATGCCGGCTCCACCTCGATTCCGGCGTCCAACGATACGACGCTCACCGGTTCTATCTGCATCAGAGAATGGCTATCACCAGCCATCCTCTCGGCAGGCGACTTTGAATTGCCAGCGCAAGCGTCGCGTGGTTGATTCACCTCATGTGGATCTCCTCGTTTCAAGGCCGGGTCGGGATGTTCGTGATGGCGATCGGACTTCCGTCCGTCTCCCTGGCGGAATGGCCGCAATGGCGCGGTCCCCACGGCGACGGAACCGTTGACGCCGAAAATGTTCCGATCGAATGGAGTGCCGAGAAAAATGTCCGTTGGAAAACCGAGCTCCCCGCCTGGAGCGGATCGACTCCCGTCGTGGCCGGCGATCAGGTCTTCGTCGTCTCTCCCTCTGAACCCGACCAAGCAGGCAAAGCCAATCAACGTGCTGGCGGGGTGACCGGCCCTGGAGGCGATGAGTTGCGCCTCTACGCCCTCTCGCTCGAAGACGGTAGCGTGCGATGGAAACAGGCATTCGATTCCGGCAACGCGCTACGAATGAAGCACAACGCCACATCCCCTTCACCGGTTGTCGATGGCGAACGGGTCTATGTGGTGTCTGGCAATGGTCAAGTCGCTGCCTTCACTCTTGATGGTAACCCGGTTTGGCAATTTGATTTGGAAGAACAATACGGGAAAATCGGCACGATGTTCGGCTACGCCTCCTCCCCTTTACTGGTCGACAACCAATTAGTGTTTACCGTCATCCACGGCATGCGCACCGAGGCTCCCTCTTACCTTGTCGCCCTCGACCCGGCTACCGGGGAGGTGTTGTGGCGGGAGGAACGGCCGACCGACGCCAGGAGCGAGTCGAAAGATGCTTACACAACACCCGTTCTCCTCGAGCATGATGGTGAGACGCAGATCGTTGTGTTGGGAGCCAATTACGTCACTGGGCACGATCCCGCGACCGGCAAGGAACTGTGGCGCGGCGGCGGGTTAAATCCCAAGAATGCGAAAAACTTCCGCATCGTCCCCTCTCCAGTCGTTAGCAACGGCATGATCTTCGCACCGACCCGGGTGCAACCACTGCTGGCCTATCGAGCGGGTGGCCAAGGCGACATCACGGACTCCCACCTGGCCTGGAGCTATGCAAGCCGCAAAGCCCCAGACGTTCCGACCCCGGTCTCGGATGGATCGACCCTCTACCTGTTAAGTGACAAAGGAGAATTAACCGCGCTCGATGTCGATACAGGCGACGAGCTCTGGTCGGAAAATACCCGGATTGGACGGGTAAGCGCTTCGCCGATTTTGGTCAACGACCGGCTCTACGCCGTGGGCGAACGAGGCGAGACGGCCGTGGTAAAGGTGCAACCTGACTTCGAACTTCTGGCCCGCAATGATCTGGAAGGCCAATACACCCTCTCGACGCCGGTCATCCTCGACGGTCGCATCATTATTAGAAGCGGGCCGATCATCTATTGTATCGGGGAATAAGGCGCTGCCGCGGTGGCGTCGTCCCGTTTCCACAAGGCTGAAAAGTCTCCTCGACTGGAAGTCGCCGCCAGTCATCATTGCGGCGGGCGACTTTGAGGTGTTGACTACGACAGCTCCGTCCGCATCTGCTGGAGTTCGCGCAGTTTCTCCCGCCAATCGATCTCCCGTCGGCGATGTTCGTCCACGACTTCTTTCGGGGCATTTTTGACGAAACTCTCGTTGCCTAACTTTTTCTGAACCGTCTGGATCTCTTTCTCCACGCGGCTGATTTCCTTGTCTAACCTCGCTAACTCCGCTTCCACATCAATGAGACCTTCCAAGGGCAGGTAAAGTTTGCCGAGTGGGGTCAACGCCGTCGGGGTTGCTTGCGCCGGTTGATAATCGGGGGCGATTTCCATCGGGTCCGCATTTAGTAATTGCGCTAATACCCGTTCGCGATCGGCTCCTAACATTTCCGTAGCCGCAAGAATGAAGCGGGCTTTCTGGTTCGTGGCGATCCGGTAGTTGGCTCGCAGGTTGCGGCCGAGTTTTACCGTCTCGAACAAAGCCTGCACGGCTTCCTCTGCTTGTTTCGCTTGCTGGCCGTCCAGGATGGTCAACAACCCGGTTTCCGGCCAGGGATGGAACATGATCGATTTATCACCATCACGGAAGCCGAGCCGGCCCCAAAGCTCTTCAGTGATGTGCGGCATGTAAGGATGTAATAAACGCAGCACGGTATAAAAGACCGTGTCCATCGTCCGCAACGTTCCCTCACGCTGAGCGGGGGACGCCCCTTCCGCCAGAGCGCTTTTCGACGCTTCCACATACCAATCGCAGTATTCGCCCCAGAAAAAGTCATAAAGTCGCTGGGCGATTTCGCTGAACTTGAAGCTCCCGTAAGCGGCATCGACCCCTGCAACCAGCGCATCGAGCCGCCCAAGAATATTAAGTGAAAAGGCGTCGAGCTCCAATCCCTGCAACTGCGGTCGGCCCTGGGACGGTTCGCCGTTGACCAAGCGGAAACGGGCGGCGTTCCACAATTTATTGGCGAAATTCCGGCCTTGCTCGATCTGCTTTTCGTCATAGCGAATGTCCGACCCTTGCGGCGCGATCCGCAGTAAGCCGAATCGCAAGCCGTCCGCCCCATACTGATCCATCAAGACCAGCGGATCGGGTGAATTGCCGAGCGACTTCGATAATTTTCGGCCCTGCCCATCCCGGATCAACCCGGTGAAATAGACGTGTTTAAAAGCAATATTATCCTCGATCGCATCCGATTGACCCGGCAGGAATTCGAGGCCGGCAATGATCATTCGCGCGACCCAGAGGAAGATAATATCGGGCCCGGTCACCAGGACACTGGTCGGGTAAAATTTCGCGCGAGTCGCCGGATCCATGGTTTCATAAGCCCAGAGCCAGGAGGAGAACCAGGTATCCATCGTATCGGCATCCTGTTCCCACCCGTCGCCCGGTGACTCGATTTGGCAGCGGGTTTCTCCTTGTTTATACCAGACCGGAATCCGGTGCCCCCACCAGACCTGACGCGAAATACACCAATCGACATTGTTTTCCAGCCAATGGGCGTACGTTTTTTCCCAATGTTTCGGGATGAACTGAATGAGGCCATCGCGCACCACTTGCAGGGCTTCTTCGATCTTGGGATAGCGGAGGAACCATTGTTCACTCAAACGCGGTTCGATCGGCACGTTGCCCCGTTCGCTGAACCCGACGTTATTCTCATAAGGCTCGGCCTTCACCAATTGCCCCATCGCTTCCAACATTTCCGCCGATTTCTTGCGCGCCTCGAACCGGTCGAGGCCGTGGAGTTCTGGAACGTCCGGGCAATCGATCTTTCCACGTGCGTCGATCACTTCCAGGATGGGAAGATGATGCCGTTCGCCGATGTCGAAGTCGACTTTGTCATGGCCAGGCGTCACTTTCAGCACTCCGGTGCCGAATTCCTTGTCGATGGCTTCATCCGCCACGATTGGAATGCGGGTCTTGGGGAAAGGGCGCCAAACCTCTTTGCCGATCAGGTCGGCGTAACGCGGATCTTCCGGATGGACCGCCACCCCGGTATCGGCCATCAAGGTCTCGGGCCGGGTCGTGGCGATCTCCAGATACCGCCCGGGCTGATCCGCCACCTCATAGCGCATGTGGTAGAGAAACCCTTTCTGCGGGGTTGGAATGACTTCCTCATCCGAAATGGCCGTCAGCGAGGAGGGACACCAGTTCACCATTCGTTTGCCTCGATAAATGTAACCGCGATCGAACAGCTCGACGAACACCTGCTGCACCGCCCGTGCGTAATCGTCGTCCATGGTGAAGCGTTGCCGCGACCAGTCGCAGGAACAGCCGAGCCGTTTCAGTTGTTGGATGATGATGCCGCCATGTTTCTCCTGCCATTCCCAGGTGCGGCGCAGGAATACTTCGCGCCCGAGATCGTGCCGCGTTTTCTTTTCTTCTTTGCGCAGATATTTTTCGACGGCCGTCTGGGTCGCCAATCCAGCGTGATCGGTGCCGGGCAGCCAAAGGACGGTCTTTCCCTGCATCCGGGCGCGGCGGCAAAGGATATCCTGGATCGTATTGTTGAGCACATGGCCGAGCGTCAGGATGCCAGTGATGTTCGGCGGCGGAATAACGATGGAAAAGGCAGGGGCAGACGATGTTTCGTCCGCGCGAAAACAATTGTCGGCAAGCCATTGGGCATACCAGGATTCCTCGACGGAGTTGGGTGAGTAAGCTTTTGCGATCTCGGTGCTCATAACAGATGAAAGGCAGGCACCATTCCGTTTAACGGCGGGGCAATCAATCAGAAATGCGGGGAATGGAGCCGAGGGGCTGATTGAAAATGGGTGCGAGCTAATCGGCAGTCCCGCTCGATTCCCTTGGCACGCAGTTTCCGGTAGCGCACTCAGAAACTTGTTCCAAGTTCCTCTACGGCTGGGAGTCCACCTCGTAGAGAAATCCGTGCCTCATCTACTTGGCGACCTCCTTCTCACCAACCAGGGTCGTGGTCTTCAGCGCGGTGCGGGCGATGATCCGCAGAGGACGATCTTTTTACACTTCTCTTACAATTCCTCAGTTCCTTCTGGTATGGTGACCCCCATGAAATACCCCCTCTTGGCCGGTCTCTGTCTCCTCGCTTCATTCGCGGCTGCGGATTTCTCGGAGACGCGGCAGCAAGCTGAGACCTTCTACGACCAGCATTCATATGCCAAAGCCCTGGAACTTTATGAATCTATCGATCCTTCCGCCTTATCAGCCCGGCAACAACGCTGGCTGAAATTCCGGCTTGCCGACACCTCCTGGCGCGCCGCTGCCGGGTCCGATAGCCGCGATTCCTCGGTTCTCGAGGCCGCCCGCAGCGAACTCGAAAGCCTCGTCTCAGCAGGCAAAGAGCGCGCGGCCCGCGATTCGATTTGGGCGGAAGCGCAAGAGTCGCTGGGCGACTTTCATTGGACGCGACGCAATTCCCGGAATTGGCCGGCTGCATGGCCGCACTACCAGGCTGCCCTGAATTATTGGGCGGCCTCGACCGACCTCGAAACCGCCAAACGCCAATACCTCGATATCGTCGAGCAAACGCTCGCTCCCGAGGGGGAGCGTAATTACTCCAACTATCCCCGGCCACAGCTACCCTTAAGTTATCTGCAAGACGCCTTGAGCCTGACAACCGAGAAGACTGCGAAAGCGCGCCTCCATTACGCCATCGCCATAACGTTAACGCAGCAGAGCCACAACCATCAGCAAGCGCGGATCTCTGAAGCCTTCGAAGGTGCGCTGCAAGCAGGCAAAGGCAGTGAATGGTATGACGATGCGCTCTTCCAATATGCGCAATGGATCCAGCATCAAGAGAATGATTTTACCCGGGCTGTCGAACTCTACCGTCGTTTCTTGAAGGAGTTTAAAAAGGGGGAAACCCGTTACTACGATCAGGCAGAATCGTATTTGGCTGAATTAACTGGAACACACATTGATCTTTCGGTTTCCAATCAGTTTTCGCCCAACACCGCCCCCCATTTTTATCTTAGCTGGCGCAACACCGCTGCCGTCCGCTTTGCCCTATACCGGATTGATCTCCAGACCCAGGATTTAGAAGGCATTCATCCCAATAATGAATCGTGGTTTGATCTCGTCGAGCTCGACGATCCCCTTCGTTCCTGGAACGAACCTGTCGAGGTCGACGCACCCTACGCTCCCGGCCGGAAAGAAGTTGGCTTGGAAAAACTACCCGCGGGCGCTTACCTCCTCGAAGCCAAAGCCAACCGCCAAACGGCCCGCGCGTTGCTGCTCGTTACCAACACCGTTCTCATTACCAAAACGTCCTCTACCCAATTGCTCGCTTACCTGACCGAAGCGGAAAACGGTCGTCCCATCGCGAAAGGGGCCCTCTCTCTCTGGTTGAAGTCCCATCGAGACCATGACCGGTCCGAGTGGAAAAAGCAGACCGCCACCACCAACCAGGATGGGTTGGCGGTGTTTTCGTTGCCTGAAGAATCGCGGCAGCAAGGCTACCTCCTTTTGTCCAGCAGTGATAATCGACCGGCGGTGACCTCCAGCTATCTCAACTACCATCCCAGCCGCGATGACTGGAAAATTTACGCCTTCACCGATCGCAGTGCTTATCGGCCAGGCGATACCGCTAAATGGAAAATACTGGTCAAACGCAGCCAGGAAGGCGCCTATGAAATTCCAGCCGGACGCAGTCTGAATTACGAAATTTTCGACGGCCGCGGTAACAAGGTCACGGAAGCCAGGATTACGTTGAATCGTTTCGGCTCCGCCTGGGGCGAACTCGCCCTCCCTGAAGATGCGGCCCTGGGCATGTGGCGCATTCAATTTCGGGCCACCGACAAGAGTCACATCGGAGGTGCTAACTTGTTACGGCTCGAAGAATATAAATTGCCTGAATACAAAGTCCGTGTGGAGACTCCAGAAGAGGAAGTCTACCTTCTAGGCGATACCGTGAAGGCGACCATTACGGCCGAATATTATTTCGGCGGCCCAGTATCCGATGCGGATGTGGAAGTGCTCATTCATCAAAATCATTTCCATCATGTCTGGTGGCCGGACCGCCCTTACCCATGGCTCTACTCCAACCGCCAATCGAATCGCCACTATGGCGGCGGACAGATCATCAAGCGCGAACAATTGAAGACCGGCGCCGACGGCACCGTAACCGTCGAATTCGAAACGCCTGCCAATGCCGGTAGCGATTTTCAATATCGTATCGAAGCGCGCGTCGTCGATGCTTCGCGCCGCGAAATCGTGGGCGAAACCACCGTCCGGGTGACCCGCCATCCCTATTATGCGCACCTCGATCCCCGGCATCGCATCAGTCAGCCAGGCGATGAGGTGAACGTCGATTTGAAAACCATTGATGCGAATAATCAACCGGTCAGCGCTAAGGGTGAAGTCACTCTCGTTCGCTCGCAATGGGTCGAAATCTGGTATGCCTCCGACGGACGGGAAGTGACTGGGCAAGAGCTCGAGCAAATCCGCGCTTCTAGCCCGATTTTTCCACCAGCACCCAAGCCGGACCGCGCGCCGTGGCGGCTGAAATCTCGCGGGTACGAAAAGGAATCCATCAAGTCCGAGCCGATCAATACCAACGAAGAAGGCGAAGCCGTGATTACGTTCATCCCAGAGCGAGCTGGCTACTACCAAATCTCCTGGACCAGCAAGGAGCATCCCGACATTCGAACGGAGACCGGACTCTTCATCGCCAACGATGCCGAGACCAATATCGGCTATCATCCAGGCGGCCTGGAGATCGTTGCCGATCGCGATACGTTCCGCACCGGCCAATCCGCTCCCATCATGCTTTCCACGCCGACCAATGATCGCTGGGTTCTGTTCACCACAGAAGCGGACGATCTTTACTCCTATCAAGTCGTGCACATTCCCGGTACGGTAAAACTCCTTCAGGTCCCTCTTACCGAGCGGGAGACCCCCAACGTTTATCTAACTGCCACCATGACCAGCGGTCGGCTGGTCTATCAGGATTTTGAAGAAGTGGTGGTCCCGCCCGATGCCTCCTTTATCGATGTCACTGTCGAAGGCCTTCCCGATCAGGTGCAGCCGGGCGGTAGCGGTAAAGTGAAAGTGAAAACTCATGACCGTGACGGTAATCCGGTCGCGGCTGAAGTGGCCTTGAGTGTGTCCGACGAAGCTCTCAGTTACATTCAAAGCGATCTCGCCGGTGATCCGCGCGAATTTTTCTTTGGTCAACAACGCCATCGACGGGTTCGATCGGATAATAGTCTGAGTGGCGTTCCCTTTGCCAAACCCGACGCGGAACGGCTCAAAAATAAACGAGACCTTAAAAGGGAAAATCGCGCGTCATCATCCAGTTCGGGATTTTTGGACACGGCAGAAACCAGCCGTCAGTTTAGCGTCGGTCAATCCGGTCCGACCTCGAGCCTCGCACGTGCAGGGGCCGGTGCCGCTTTCGGTGCCAGAAATGAGCAGGTCGAAAGTGATATGATGTTGACAGCTAACGTAGCCGCACCGATGCCGATGGAAGAAGCTGCTGTCGATGAACCCGCTGTCACGGTCCGTTCTGATTTCAGCGCCACCGCTTTCTGGCAACCCGCGATCCTCACGGATGATGCCGGTGAAGCGCTTGCGGAAGTGACTTATCCCGATTCCACAACCACCTGGATCGCCCGCGCATGGGCCGCCACCAGCAACGGTAAAGTCGGTGATGGTAGAGCCAGCATCGTCGCCCGCCAACCTTTGATCGTTCGCCTCCAGGCACCTCGATTTTTTGTTGCGGGCGATCAATCCACCATCTCTGCGGTGATCAATAACAATTCCGAAACCGCTCAGGATGTGCGGCCCGAGATCGCCGTTGAGGGTCTGGAACTGCTGGATCCCGCCAAACCTGAGTCCGTGACCGTCAAGGCCCAAGGTGAAGTTCGTGTCGATTGGAACGTGCGCGCGGTTACACCAGGTAAGGCGGTCATTACCACCACCGCGCGCGGCAACGACCACGCCGACGCGATGAAACGTGACTATGAAGTTTTCGAACACGGCATCGACCGGTTGTTGGTCCAGGCCGGTAAAGTCAGCGACGAGCAAGTTGACATCGCCATGCACCTTCCCGAAGCCCGGCGCGCCGGTTCCGAAAAGCTAACGATTCAGATCACCCCAAGCTTGGCGGTCACCATGCTCGATGCGCTCCCTTACCTGGCTGATTATCCCTACGGCTGCACGGAACAAACGATGAGCCGGTTTCTGCCGGCCGCTATCGTGCGTAAAACCTTGAATGACGCCGGACTCGACGGCGAGACAGTGATGAACCGCACCTTCGGTGGGATCACAGACGACACTCGCGCCAAGCGCAATCCCGCCGATCTGTCCGAACTCGATGCCATGATCCGAAAAGGGCTGGAACGTCTCTATGACTTCCAACATGGTGATGGTGGTTGGGGCTGGTGGAAAACTGGCGACAGCGATCATTACATGACCGCTTATGTCGTATGGGGACTCGCGCTCGCGAAAGAGGCCGGAATCAACATTGACTCATCAGCCCTTCAGCAAGGCCGTCGTTATTTGCAACAAGAAATCGTCGAAGCCGAGTTGCGTCCGGACCTTCAAGCCTGGATGTTACACGGTCTGACTGCCGGGGGGAATCAAGGCGGCAAAACCGCGCGCGTGGCCTTCGAGAATCTATGGGAAAGTCGGGATCAACTGAGTAGCTATTCACGCGCCTTACTCGCCCTGAGTGCGCATGCCATGAATCAACGAGATAAGGCCGGAATTCTGATCGAAAATTTATCCAATGGGGTCGTCATCGATCGCACGCCGGATGCCTCTATCCTCATCGGCAACCAATCTGCTCCAGCCGTCATTCCCACGGCGCATTGGGGAGAACAACGCGGCTGGTATCGGTGGTCGGAAGGGGCGGTGGAATCGACGGCCTTCGTCTTGCGCGCCTTAATGAAAATCGATCCCGAAAACAGCCTCGTTGAGCCGACCATGAATTGGCTGGTCAAAAATCGGCGGGGCGCTCAATGGAACAACACACGAGACACAGCCATTTGTGTGCTCGCGCTCAATGATTATCTGCAGGCTGGGGATGAATTAGAGTCAGCCGCTCATTTCTCCCTCGAGGTGAATGGCCAGTTGATTGCCGAGAAAGAGTTAACGTCCGAAGCTATGTTTCATGCTCCGAGCCGATTTGATATTGACCGCGACCACTTGAAAAGCGGGGAGAATATCATTCGGATCCGGCAACTCGGTGAGTCCCGCCCGCTCTATTTCTCAGCGGAAGCTAGCTTTTTCAGTCTGGAAGAACCTATCCCGGCTTCCGGCAATGAGCTGTTTGTGAAACGGCAATACTTCAAACTCGTCCCGACCCCGACCCTGCTCAATGGCCTCGAATACGAGCGCCAACCCTTGCGCGATGGGGAGAAGGTCGAGAGCGGCGAACGCGTGGAGGTGCTCCTGACCATGGAGACGAAGAACGACTATGAATATCTCTTGATCGAAGATCTCAAACCGGCTGGGCTGGAAAGTGTGGAAATCCAAAGTGGCGGCAATCATCGAGCCCGGGAATTGCGGGACGATGCGGAGATCGGCCAGGATCCTGACGCTGCACGTTACACCAACCGGACTGAACCGGCTTATCAAGAGTTGCGCGATCGTAAAGTCGCGTTTTTTCTATCGGAATTGCCACAAGGTAAATGGGAAATGCGATACGACCTGCGAGCCGAAGTGCCCGGCATCTACCATGCGTTACCGGTGATGGGGGAAGCAATGTACGTGCCGGAAATCAAAGCGAATGGAGCTGAGATCATGATCACGGTGCAGGATTAAAGCGGATCGATGCTCTTGATCTCCGAACAGCGTCTGTGATGAGTGAGGGCAACTGGCGACGGGCGAGTGGTATTAGTAACCGCCTGAACGACACAGTGCTGCGCAAAAAGATCAAGCTAGCACGACTGGTTTTATAAAACAGTGGGATCTAATGAGGACTGACGGGCGCAGAGCGTGAGGAGGGATCAATGTGGCCCCGCGCTTTGTCCTCGTTCGAGGAGGACATGACACTCGCCAGTGAGGGTAATCCACTCGAGCTGATCGGCAACTTAGTCTTCCACGTCGGGGGCGGATGTTTCCAATTCTTCCTTCATCCGCAGTTCGCCTAACTTCCCACGCAACTCATCGGCCATTGCTTTCAAGCCAGCGGGATCATCAGCCGCTGGTGTGGTTTCCAGCAACTGGCTTTCCAGATCGCCACCGCTCGAAGCGAGCAACAAAGCGGCGCGATATTGGTCGACGGCATCGGAATAAAATTCCCGGCCGTAAGCGAGATCGCCCCAGATCCGTTGGAGCCGCATCCGGCTTTTGGCTTTGTCCTCCGCCTTGCGCAACCGTTTTTCTGCTTCCTCGAATTTGCCGAGCGCAATGGCCGCTTCGGCATATCCCATGTTGGCTTCTCCCGACTCCTGACGACCGAGAGCGAACGCTTGTTCGTAAGCATCCATGGCCGCCGCATGATCGCCTGCCAGCACGTGAATGCGGCCTAACGCCTCTTTGACCAGTCCATTCTCGGGTTCGATCCGGGTCGCGGCCCCCAATTGGCTCAGCGCTTCGGTGGACTTGGATTCCGCCATCAGCACGCGGGCCAATTCAATCCTCGCGCGAACCATTCGAGGGTTGAGCAGCAGCGCTTTCGCGTACGCGTTGCGGGCCGCCTCGAAGTCGTGTTTCGAAAAAGCAATATAGCCGCGCATGAAATAGGCCAAGGTCGATTGGGCATCGAGCTGCAGCACGGTGTCGACTTCTTTCAGGGCAGCATCCATTTCCCGTTTGGCCAGCAGCACCCGGGCATGGCGCAGGTGTGCCTGGACATTCATCGGGTCGATGCGATGCACCTCTTCGCAGTGGGCGATCGATTCATCCCACCGTTTCAGCTTGGCCAAAACGCCTGCGCAGAAAAGATGCGCTTTACGATCGTTCGGTTCGGCTTTCACTCCGGCCTCGAATTGAGCCAGCGCGTCCTCCAATCGATCCTGCTGCATCAGTTCTTTCCCGGCTTTGATTTTGCTCGCGGCGGACCCGCCGGATTCCACTCGGGTAATTTGCGGACGATAGCTCGACATGATGAATGGAAACGTCCTTGGCGAAGTGAGTCAGGTCAAGCCGGATTTAAGCAGGTCGACCGGTGGACCGGTGGGGGGGCTGATTGAAAGTGGGTGCGAGCTAATCGGCCGTCCCACTCGAATCCTTTAGTTCCCAGTTTCCGGTATCGCACTCAGAAACTTGTTCCAAGTTCCTCTACGGCCGGTGGCGTGGCCCGCTTTCGCCTCGAAGAGTTGGCGACTCGTTGACTTTGCATTTGCTTTCCGACATTTCCCACCACTCAATAAGCCTCCTTTATGAGTGCCGATATCAAGTCCCAACAGGTGAAAATGGAAAAAATCGTAAGCCTATGCAAACGCCGTGGATTTATCTTCCAGAGCAGCGAAGTCTATGGCGGGTTGAACGGGTGCTGGGATTATGGTCCGATGGGGGTCGAACTCAAACGCAACCTCAAGGATTACTGGTGGCAACGCATGACCCGTGAACGGGATGATGTGGTCGGGCTCGACGGCTCCATCCTTATGAATCGGCGGGTCTGGCAGGCGAGCGGGCATGAAGGCACCTTCAGTGATCCGATGGTCGATTGTTTGGTCAGCAAACAACGATTTCGCGCCGACCAAGTCGAACCGCAGAGCGGCACCCTGTATCGATTTACCGGAGCTTCCTCCCCGGAGACAGGCTGGAAGGTCGAGAAGCCGTTCGCCGTCCTCCTTCACGCCGGCAAACATCCCGATAGCGCCCGCAAAGTGGCTCGGCAATTTTACGCGCAAGGATCTGCTGACGAAAAAGCACCGTCGCTTCAGCTCGAAGGTGAGACCACCGAAGCCGTGGAGCATTCGACCGCTTACAATCCGGAAAACGGCAGCCAATTGACCGAGCCGCGCTCCTTTAATTTGATGTTCAAAACGTTTGTGGGCGCGACGGAGAATGAGGATGCGACCACCTATTTGCGTCCTGAAACCGCTCAATCGATCTTTGTCCAATTCAAGAATGTCCTGGAGACTTCCCGGAAAAAGCTCCCATTCGGCATCGCCCAGATCGGGAAAGCGTTCCGAAATGAGATCAACCCGCGCAATTTCACTTTTCGTTCCCGGGAATTCGAACAGATGGAACTCGAATATTTTTGTCACCCGGACAAAGGCCTCGAACTCCTGGAGTATTGGCTCGAAGAACGGCTGAAATTTTACGAAGCGATCGGTCTTTCCCGGGACAAACTGCATGTCCTCGACGTGCCAGAAGCCGAGCGGTCCCATTATTCAGGCGGCACCTACGATATCGAATACGATTTTCCTTTCGGCCGCCAGGAATTGGAAGGGGTGGCTTACCGCACTAACTATGACCTCACTTGCCACCAGGAGAAGAGCGGCAAATCATTCGAATATTTCGACGACGACTCTCGGGAAAAATACATTCCGCATGTGGTGGAACCGAGTGCTGGGGTCGATCGCACCGTTCTCGCGATCCTCTGCGAAGCTTACGACGAAGAGAGTGTCACGGATGAGAAGGGGAAGACCGACACGCGCACCATCTTTCATTTCGCCCCTCGCATGGCTCCGGTGAAATGCGGGGTCTTTCCATTGATGAAAAACAACGCGCAAATCGTGGAGCAAACCCGATCGATCGTTGAGGGGCTTCGCCCGCATATGGTGGTGCAATATGATGAAAGCGGCGCCATCGGGCGGCGTTACCGGCGCCAGGATGAGATCGGCACGCCATACTGTATCACCGTCGACTTCGATACGATCGGAGAGAATGCGCCGGAGAACAAAGGCACTGTCACCTTGCGCCACCGTGATAGTATGCAACAGGAACGCATCCCGATCGAAGGGTTGGTCGAACGGATGCGTCATCTGGTGACCGTCGATCGTTAAGCCGAATGAAAATCCGTTCCGTTACCCCATTCATTCTGCATGTCCCTGTCACGGGACAAACCATCGCCGATAGCACGCACACGATCAGTCATTGGGGCGTTGTCGGGGTTCGGATCGACACTGCTTGCGGTCGGCAAGGTTTCGGGTTCACCGGCACTCACGCCGATCTCGAAGGCGACCGGCTCGTCACTCAAGCTATCGGCCAAGTGTATGCCCCGTTGTTGATCGGCGAGAATCCCGAGGAAGTCGTCCGCCTCTATTACCAGCTGAATCGTCATCCGCCTTTGCAATGGATCGGGCGGAGCGGCATCCTCCAGCTCGCGCTCTGCGCGATCGATACCGCCTTATGGGATTTGAAAGCTAAAGCGGTGGAACAGCCGCTTTGGCGACTTCTTGGTGGGGCGACTTCCGAGAAGTTGATGGCTTACAACACCGATGTCGGCTGGCTGCATCTCCCGTTACCGACCCTCGTCGATCAGACCCGGCAAGCGGTCGAAGAACAAGGGTTCCGGGGCATTAAAATCAAAGTGGGCTCCCCACGATTCGAAACGGATTTACGGCGGATTGAAGCTGTCCGCGAGGCAATCGGACTTGACCTCATGTTGGCGGTTGATGGGAATGGAAAATGGGATTTACCAACTGCGCAACGGTTTTGCCAGCGCGCCGAGGCCTACGATCTTTTCTGGTTCGAAGAACCGCTCTGGTATGATGATGTAGCGGGGCATCGACGTCTAGCGAACGCCACGAGTCTTCCGCTGGCTTTAGGCGAACAACTCTATACCACCGATGCGTTCCAGCAATTTTTCGATGCCGAAGCGGTGCATTATGCGCAACCGGACGTGACCCGTTTGGGCGGTGTGACTCCTTACCTTGAAGTGGCGCACGCCGCATGGATGAAGCGGTTGCCGGTCGCCGCTCACGTTGGCGATATGGGGCAGGTCCATGTGCATCTCGCCTATCATCATCCGGCTTCGACGCTTCTCGAATATATCCCGTGGATTCGGAATATTTTTGTGGAACCCATTGAGGTCGTCGACGGCGATTACCGCCGGCCCGAAATGCCGGGAGCCGGCACCACGATTCGGCCCGATGCCTTTGAAGCGTTCGGGCGATCCGCCGAATAACGAAGGGGCGTCAGTCCTCTCGCATGAGAAATGCCAGGGCCTGGGGACGGGAGGGATGATCCGCCAATTGCTCCTTGAGAGCGATGAGCCGATCTGCCAGCTCAGCACCGAGACGTTCGCGCAAGCGGAGGCGCAAGCTGGATTCACTCTCGTTCAACCGAACCGCCCGTTGCCAAGGCGAGGTGAATACGAGGTGGAGTTCATCATGAAACTGCCGATCGCGTAACGCTTCCCATTCACCGGCATCGAGCCAAATCCCGCCGTTGATCGAGCGATCGATGGAGAAAGGAAAGCCATGCCCGATCTTATAGCGGGTCATGATCGTGCCAGTCTCGGGACAGATTTTGGCTTCGCCGCCACTTTCCTCGACAGGCGCCTCTTGTTCCACTGGCGGAAGACGGGGGAGGCGTTCAGGTTGTTGCATGACCCAACGCCAATACGATTCTGCTGGTAAAAAATGGCCTCCGGTTTCGGGACAACGGTAAGCGGTCAGCCCCTCTTCTAAGATGACCGCTTCAAGGGGTGGGCGGGAGCCGACAGGACTTTTGTGCATGACCTCGTGGATACCAGTCGAATGCTTGGTAGGTCAAGGGCGTCCAAGGGGGCTGCCATTCGCGAGACTCAACCTAAGTCCACGCCCTGCTGGCAAAGGAGATTCACCTGTTGCCCCGAGTGGGGTTCGCATCATAACATCATTCGGACGTTAGAAGTCTTTTATACCAAACCGGCACCCACCCCCGAATGGGTGCGCCCCGCTGCCACGTCCATCCCGGTGCCAGGCAGCGGTTCTGTGCCTCGCGCCATCCGTTACCGTGAACGGAGGAATAGCTGGCGCTTGCGCAAATTTTTCCGGCGAGATTTGCCCCTCCCCATTGGCGGGAAGCAGGTCGGTCAGCAGGGCGATGACCGACAACAGCGGAAGCGGCGATTTTGATACCGGCTGACAGTAACAACGAAGCGCGCGATCAAGTGACGTTCACTTCGCCCGGTACCAAACGGCGTTCTCGCTCTGACGGCCTCCCATCAGGATATCGAGCTTCCCGTCTCCATCGAGATCGACCACCATGCTGCCGTAACTCTGCTGATCGTTGCCTTCGTCGATGTTCACAGCGGTGAAATTCCCGGAACCGTCGTTCCAGTAAATGCGCGTGATTTTTTCTTTGAAACTGTTGCCGACAATATCGGTGTCGCCGTCGCCATCGAGGTCACCCGCGGAGAAGCTGTGGACGTCGGCGAGCGTGTCGTCGATGACCGTGGCTTCCCAGCCCGGATTGGCGAACCATTGCACGCCGGTGCCATGTCCGACCGCCCCGGCCACATCGAGATCGCCGTCCCCGTCGAAATCGCCCACGGCGATATTCGTTCCGCCGCGCGCCTGCCCGAGTTCCTCGTGTGTCCAGTCATCGGGGGTCTCGCCCTGCAGATGCACCTTCCAGCCGTTGCCGCTGCCGTGGGCGATATCGGCTTTTCCATCGCCATTGAGGTCGGCGACTTCGACGTAATGCGGACGGCCGCCGGCGTCTTCTTTCTGGATGAACTGGCGTTCGCCGCTGCTGCCCGGCCACCAGCTCACCGATTTGGGAAAATGCGGTCCCATCACATTGGCGGTCACGAGGTCGGGTTTGCCGTCGCCATCGATATCGCCCGCATCGATGCCGTGAGAGCCGTGGACCATGTCATCGACGATATGCAGCTTCCAGGTCTCGATCTTGCCGCTGTTCTCCAGCCAGGCGACGGTGAAATTCGGGCCTGCGGCGTTGTCGCCCTGAAGATGCGGATTGGCGAAACGCGCAACGGCCACATCGAGGTCGCCATCCCCGTCCATGTCGACCGGCACGGCGTGAATCATGCCGCCGGCTTCGGCATTGAAAAGTTCATGCACGGTGCCTTCGGGCATCTGCACACCCATGACCTTCGTGCGGCAGACTCCGACGATATCGAGATCGCCGTCGGAATCGATATCGGCCGGCACGGCCATGTCGCAGCGCATCGGCATGGGATAGACGTTGCGTTCGAATTCCGTTTGAGCGGCGAGCGGGCCGGCGGCAGCCAGCGGCAAAAGACTGAGGAATCGGGTCCAGCGAGCGGAGGAGAAAGGGAAGCGGAGTTTCATAGACGGATAAATCGTTATAAAGCAATCGCACGCCGGACCGGCTTAGGATTGGCCTCTCCCCGGAATAACCGACGAAAGTATGGATCTATCCGTTCAATTCCGTCCCGGGCTCTTATGGTGGTTAGAAACGGAGACGTTCCACGTGATCATCAGCCAACCAGAGTCGGCGTCCATCTTCTAGCTGCGTATAGAACCAGCTATCCCGTTCGGCAAGAATCCGTGCCGGAGTGCCATCGGGGACTTGGCCCGCGGTGGAACTGGTCTCGGTAGGCGCGTATCGGGCGGTCGCTTCCTGCCCGATGATCAGGGCGAGATCGGGCCCGGTCAGATGGTTGTGTTGCCAGAGTAAAACAGACGTGCAACAGCCGGCCCAGGCCAGGCCAAGCACCGCGAGAGCGATCTTCCATCCGCGGCCGCCGCGGAACAAAAGCGCCGCCAGAGCGAAGATCGCGACCCAGAAAGCCAAAGCGCCCGTCCAAGCAGCGACCCCGTTGCCGAGCTGGACCGCGAATTGTTCGATTGGATTCCAGACGGGTCGGCCGAGCTGCCGTTGGGTCAGCACCAGGTTGTGCAAGGCATCGCTATGGCCGGGATCAATCAGCAGGGTCCGCTCGTAATTCACCATGGCGCTCCCATGTTCGCCCAACTGGAATTGGCTGTTGGCGAGATTGTAAAAAAGATTAGCCGAAAAGACGTCGTCATCGGTCAGGCCGTGCAGGAGTTCGGCCGATTTGGCGAAATCTTCCGCGGCATAGGCTTCGATGGCTTCTCGGAAGGTGGTTTTGGGATCGGCCGCGTGAAGATTGGCAGCGATGGCAATCAAAAGCCAGCCAGCGAGCAGGGCGCGAATGATCATGGATTCACCTCCTCGGGAGCTTTTTTGGTGGCGACCGGGTTCGTTAGTTTTCGTAACAGAGCGAGACAGAAATCCCGATCCTCCGCCGACCAATCTTGACCCGGATCGCCCGGAGTATATTGCAGCCGGTCGTGCAGATGGATCAGGGCCTTCGAGCGTTCGATTTCTTCAGGGGAGAGCTGGGATTGGCCCTCTAGTTTTTCTGTGACCGACTCGAACGCGCCCGGTTGCAATTCCAGCTCGAGGAGCCGCTGGAAGGCTTGCGCCCCTTCCTGTTCATTTTTCGCGGTGCGCAATTGCTGATACCATTTCTGTTTTTCCCGGCGTAAAGCGATGGCTTCGCTGTTTCTCGAGCGGGCGGACCGGACGCTGCCGAAGATCAGCAGGCTGAGGAGAAGCAGAGCCGGCACAATGTTAGCGGCAAGATACAAGCGGGATTTGATTGCGGGATCGAACGGACCGACGAGGTCGCCCAGGGAGACTTGGATCGGCATGAGCTCATTCGGATCGCGTTCGGGCGTGGGGGACGGAGTCGGGGTGGTGGGCTTCTGAACCACCGGGGTCGGCGTGGCGGCTGGTGCTCCGGGGCGTTCGACGATTTCGACGGGGAACGGCGGCGTTTCTCGCGTGATGTAAACTTCTTTGTTCGGATCGAAATAAACGAATTTCGCGCCGGGCATGGAGTTGGTCGCTTCTTTGGGGACCATCACCAGTTCGAATGTTTTCACCCCGCGCATGCCGAGATCGTCATCGGGTTTGAATTGTTCGGTCGGATCGTATTCGCGCCAGATCGCATTTTCTTCGACCACGGGAGCGGTGACACGATCGAAATTACCGGTGCCCCGGATTTGGAAACGGGCGGAGATCGGTTGACCGGTTTCGCCCTGGCGCGGTTGGATGGTTGAACTCATCGTAAATTCGCCAACGGCGCCCTGAAATTCAGGGGGTTGACCGGCTTCGGGCAATGCTTGGATGGTGAGTTCCTGTTTCTCGGTGGAAACGGTTTCCCGGGAGGTACTCATCGACATGCCAAATCCGCGGCCGAACGGGTCGCGGCCGAAAAGATCATCCATCAAGGAGGGCATGCCGCGGCGGGAAGGCACGCTTACCAGGACGTTCTGGGTGATCGGTCCGATCTCGACGGTGCCTGGGCGGACACCGGCGATGGCGGTTTTGTAAGTGATTACGTTGTAGGCTTCGCCATCGACTACTTCCTGATCCATCTGAGGTTCGACCAGTTTTTGCGAGGTATACCCTTCGCCGGAGAGCACGGGCGGTTGTTCCGGTTGAAAACGAATGCGCCGATTGTAATAGAACCGGATCTCGACCGGGATCAGTTCCCCGACGTAAGCGGTGCCTTTCGGGATGGCGAGTTCGGCGAAGAAGAGTTTTCGTTGCGCATCTCGGGAGGCTTTGGAGGGTTCCGTCACTTCCAATTCGAGTTCGGGCGTCTTCATCGGTTGTCCGCCGGCCGTCACGGTGATGGAGGGAATCTGATATTTCCCGACCTTTTCACCGGTGATTCGGTAAGTCAGAGTGACGGAACTGGACCGCTCGAAATTGATGATATTTTGCCGGACACTTTGCCCGCCAAACTGAATGGAGAGACCATCAACGGAAGGAGGCGGGGGCGAGTCGACATCGGTGGTGCCTTCGATGGTGATCCGTAGTTGAACACTGGAACCTTGTTCCACCGTGCTACGCGAGAGGCCAGCGCTGCCGCTGATTTCATCCTGCGCAACGGCTCTGGGCGCCGATAAGCTTCCGAACAAAGGCAATAGGAGGGCCAGCAACCAGGCGGCCGACCGATTACCAATCGCGAGTGACCGGGGTGCGCATGCGTCGTTTATCATAAAGATTTACCGTGTCGTCTTCGCCTTTGAGGGCGTTTAGAAGGGCGCGAGCTTCCGCTTCGGAAAGTTGACCGCCGCGTTCCACTTCGGTTTCGGGACCGACTTGAGCTTCTTGTGGCTGCCCGCCTTGTTGATTGGCCTGAAGATCGCCTTCTGGCCGTTCCCCTTCACCTTGATCGACATCTTCCGGAATCGGGGGGGGCTCGCCATCCTGTTGAGCCTGGTCGTTGGGTGGAGAATCGGGCGATTGCTCGCCATCCTCGGAGGCATCCTGTTGCTGGTCGCTATCGCCGGGTTGTTCGCGGCCCTCCTGCTGCTGGTCATCCTCGCCTTCACCGGATTGCGGTTGCTCTTGAGATTCTTCCTGATCCTGGCCGCCGCCGGAGTCTTGCTCCTCTTGTTGTTCCTCCTGGCTCTGCTCCTGCTCTTGTTGATCGCCGGATTCGCTTCCTTCCTGATCTTCTTCCTGATTTTTGCCCTGATCCTGGCTCTGCCCTTCCTGGTCCTGTTCCGAATCTGATTCTTCCTGCTGCTCCTTTTGCTGCTGGCTTTGGTCGCCTTGCTGCTCCTGGTTCTGCTCGTTTTGATCGCCTTGTTGATCGTCGGAATCCTGTTTCTCCCCGTCCTCTTCTTGCTGCTCCTGATTCTCTTGCTGTTCCTGGTCCTGGTCTTCTTGCTCCTGTTGCTTTTGTTCCTCTTCCTTCAGCTGGGCGAGGAGCTGTTCGACCAGGTCGCGATTGTATTCGGCGTTTTGATTGGCGGGATTGATTTTGAGAGCATCGGAATATTGCTCGATGGCTTCTTCCCAGAATTCGATTTTCTTGTCGTTCGACTCAGCGGCCTGCCCTTTTTGGAAGAGCGTGTTGCCGAGATTATAATAACTGGCCTGCTGCAGGTTTTCATCGTCGCTGGCCAAGGCGGCGCCGAACTCGGAGATGGCCCGGTCGTATTCCCCTGCTTTGTAAGCGGCGCTGCCGGCGTTGAAACTCCATTCCGCCCGGTCAGGATCGATGTCGCGCTGGGCATTAAAGGCTTCCAGCGCCTTGCCGTATTCCCCTTTTGCATAAAGATCGACCCCTTCGTCACTCGGGTTTTGGGCCGGGGCCATCTGGCCGAAGCCGAAAAGGCCAAGGCTCAGCAGCAGGCTGCTTACCACGGTGTTGGGGCGGGATTTGCGACGTCGTTCGCTCATGACATACCAAAGAAACAATAGAATCAACGCCGCGCCAAGCGGCCATTGGTATCGTTCGAGCGGGATTCGTTCTTCGCTCGATTCTCCTCTTGTTTCGTTCAAAGGCTTCAAACCGCGCGCCACCAACTGATTGATCATGCCGGGATCGAGCCGGAAATAGCGGCCGTTGGCGGTGCTGGCGATTTCTTTGAGCCGGTTTTCGTCCAGTTGCGAGCGAACGGGATTGCCAGATCGGTCGCGGACATACTCGTAGCCGCCGCCAGGTTGGGGAACTCGGATTTCGCTGCCTTCCGGCGAACCGACTCCAATGGTGAAAATGCGGATGCCCTTTTCTTCCGCTTCTTCGGCGGCGGCAACCGCATCATCATCGAGTTCTTCACCATCGGTAAAAATCACGAGGGCACGATCGTTGCCTTCCGCTTTGCCGAACGCTTCGATGGCGACCTGAATGGCGGAGGCGATATTGCTGCCGCCACGCGGGATCACACCGGGGGAGAGCGCCTGCACGGCGTTGGAGACGGCGCTGTGATCGCGGGTAAGAGGCGCTTGCAGAAAAGCGCTGCCGGCAAAGGCAATTAGGCCAAACCGATCGCCGGGCATGGCATCCATCAGGTCCTGCACGGCGAGCTTGGCCCGCAGTAATCGGGTTGGGCTGATGTCACGGGCAAGCATGCTTTTGGAGACGTCGACCGCCACCAGAATGTCGCGGCCGCTTTCCAATACGTCCCGCATGATGTAACCGGCTCGCGGTTTGGCCAACGCCAGGAGGAGACAGGCGATGGCGAGCAGAATCACCACCTGCCGCGCAATGCGCATCGGGAAATTGACCGTCTCCACCAGCATCGGCTGCAGACGTTCGGGGATGAAGCGGGCAAGGGCTTGCCGCGACCGGCGGTTCGCCCACCAGAAGAGGAGGGCGAAGAGTGGGATCAACAGAAATCCCCAAAACCATTGCGGGGCACCGAAAGTATAATTCATGGGAACCGTTTCAAAATGGTTTCACGCAGCAACACATGCAGGCCGAGCAGGGCGAGTCCGGGGATGAGCCACCATTCGAAAAGTTCCGAGACTTCCTGAAACACGCGCACTTTCGATTCAGTTTTTTCCAATTGATCGATTTCATCGAAGATCCCTTCCAGACTACTCATATCGGTTGCCCGAAAATACTTGCCGCCCGTGATCTCGGCGATGCGTTGCAGAATTTCCTCATCGAATTCTGTTTCCATCTCGGTGTAGACGGTCCGTCCAAACGGATCTTTTCCGCGCGGGTAAGGCGCGCGGCCGTAAGTGCCGGTGCCAATCGTGTAAATTTTGATCCCGAGCGCCGCGGCGGCTTCCGCGGCGGTGGCGGGCGGCACTTTCCCGCTGTTGTTTTCGCCGTCGGTCAGGAGGACGATGACTTTTGATTTGGCCTCACGATCTTTGAGCCGGTTGGCAGAGGAAGCGATGGCGGAACCGATGGCCGTCCCATCTTCGACGAGACCGATCTCGATACGCTCCAGATTTTTCAACAACCAATCATGATCGAGAGTCAAGGGGCTGACCAGATACGGACGACCTGCGAAGGCGACGATGCCGATCCGGTCGTTCGGGCGTTCCTCAATGAAGTTTTCCGTCACATCCTTCACCGCCACGAGCCGGTTGATCCGTTGTTGGCCGATGAAAAAGTCTTCGGCCAACATGGAACGAGAGACGTCAAGGGCGAGAATAATATCGATGCCGCTGGCTTCGATCTGGGTGTAATCGCCGGTTTTTTGGGGGCGAGCCATGGCGACCACCAGCACGAACCAGGTCAGGAATAAAAGGCTGGTCAACACGGCGCCGGCCCGGGATTTGCGTAGCGCCCCGATGCCGCGAAAGATTTCGGTCGAAGAATAGCGCACCGCCGGGGCCAGACCGCGCCGTCCCCGCAACAAGGCCATGAGCGGAATCAAAAGCAGTAACCAGAGCCAATGCGGTTCTGCCAGACTGTAATCGCCCCAACTCATTGCGCGCCTCCTGACGGTAACGGCGGCGGTTTGCGCGTGTCGGGATCGGCGACGGCGTTGGCCGGTTCGGTGGTGGGTTGCCGGTCCGCTTCGCAAAATCGGCGGGCAGCCTCGAGCAGCGCCCGGCAATCGTCGTCATCACCGCCATCCCGAGCGTATTTCAAATTATCGCATCGCTCCAAGAACTGTTGAAGCGCTTGCTCCGATTCCTTCGGCAATTGCGCCTCGTTGAGGGAGGCCAAAAATTCTTGCGACGTCTGGTGGGTCGCGCGCAGCTGATGTTGATCGGTGATGTAAACCCGAAGCGCGTCCGAGAGCCGGATGCTGAAGTCGTGCGGCGTCTGTTGCCCGATGGCTTGTTCCGCTGCGGCC
>JGI12210J13797_10189431_pt1 | contig 35828 bp, 28 predicted proteins | sample ElkSlonscriptome_3_FD_13797 | JGI IMG/M metagenome (IMG submission 13797) | reverse complement strand
CAGATTGTTATGCAAGTATTGAGGTGGTTGTGGCGGTAACAGTCTGTACAAAGAGAAAACAATGGCGGTTATGTCCATTTTCACCCGTCGGGCGAGTCGATATAGCCTACTATCCTTCGTCGCTTCTGTGATTGGCATACTAAAGTATAGCCAATCACAGGTCTCCTCGACTAGCAGACCATCTCAACTCGTGAAATATACGGGTAGAGACACCCCTCACCGCTTCTCGAGAGAGGCGACGGCGCAGACTGAGGCCATGCCGTCCTTGTCCAGCTCCTGGAAGAAACTTTCCTGTATGTCGACGGTCCAGGCCATATTCCCGGTGCAGGTATCGCAGCTCCAGATCCAGTGGACCTCCTCTGCAAAGTATGCATCAAAACAGAAATCTCTTTCTCTGGTAGGCGGTCGCAGTAATGAATGCAGTTCTTCGGTGGTGGGAAGACGCCAGCTGTCACTGCCCTGCCAGCAGCGGTCATTGAGATAGGCGATATACTCGTGGGCTTTATCCCATGTCAGCATGAACCCCGCTGCCTTTCTCTGCCAGAGCAAACCTGTGTCGAGGCATTCCAGAAGAACTGTGCTTCTGTATTGGAACCTGTGGGGGACATAGGCTTTCGGTCGCATCAAGGAGTCGAGTTCGAGAGTTCTTCGCAGTTCCTGTACCTTGATAAAGGCCGGGGTGCTGCGCAGAGATCTGATGGCTACGTCCGCTCCGGCTTGATCACTGGCGATAAAGGTGCAACTCTTCTGCGACTGCCGTTTCCATTCGGCATAAAGCCCGTCCAGTTGCAGCAGCATGTGCTGGGCGCTGTTAAAGCGCTTATCCGGGTCCCTGTCAATGCTCTTGAGCAGAAAAGCATCCCACTCGCCGGTAATGTCACTGTTACGGTTGCTTGGCGGCTCGATATCGTCCTGCTTATGACTCACAAGCATACCGGTGATGAGGCGATAGGCCATAACGCCCACACTGTAGAGATCGGCACGTTCATCGGCGTTTTTGGGGTCTTGTTCCTGTTCCGGGGCGGCATAATATGGTGAACCTACCTGCATGCCGGGAATGGCCATTTTCTCTTCTCCCCTGATCCTCGAGAGACCGAAGTCGATGATCTTGATTCTGTCGTCGTTGGTAATCATCAGGTTATAGGGTTTGAGATCACGGTGGACGATGCCGGCAAAATGGAGTCTTTCCAGCCCGAGAAGCGTCTGCCGAAGATAGCTATAGGCCTTGTTTATACTCATGACCCTCGAAGGTTTCTCCAGGATGTAGGCCTCGCCGATGAGAGCGCCTATGGAATGGGCGAAGTACTCGAGGATAATGAAGGGGGTACCGTCACTTTCGTCACAGTCGATAATCTTGGCTATATGGTCATGGGTGATTTCTCCCATGATTTTGGCTTCCTCGACGAAGATTTCCTTCAACCGTTTCTCGCCGACCAGATCGATGAAAATATCGTCCCGCGGTTTGAGTATTTTCAGGGCGACGGTGCGTCCTGTCACTGGCGCTCTGGCCTTGTAGACGGTGCTCATGCCGCCACGGCCGAGTCTGCCGGTAAGTGTGTATCGGCCTACTTTTTTCATGGGCTGATTACCACAGTCGGAGGCCGTAGGCCTCGGGAAAGCCACGTTTTTCGATCTTGGCAGTAGTGGTGCCTATGTCATAGTCAACGCAGACGATTTCCAGCCGATTCTTCAGGGAATCCCAGAGCATGTACTTGGCGCTGTTGGTACCGTCGCGCGGTTGGCCGACGCTACCTGCATTGATCAGGTACTGGGTCATATCCGACAGTTGATAGTGTCCGGCAGGGAGGATATCGTGGGTCAGTTTCTGTCCGTCCCAGGTGACTGCGGCGAGAACATGGGTATGGCCGACAAAACAGAGGGGGGTGTCGGTTTCGTGGAAATAGCTTTGCAGATCGTCGTCTGACGCCATGGTCAGGTAGCGCAGCAGTGAGCTGGGCGGAAAGCCGTGAACGAAAAGGGCGCCCGTCGTTGTCATGTTCTCCGGCAGAGCTCGGCAGAAAGCTCTGTTCTCTGGAGAGAGCAGCTGCTCGGTGATGATGGAATTTTCCCGGGCCTGAAAATTGAGCCAGCTCCGCATTTTTCTGTCGCCGAGAGCAGCCTCATGATTACCCTGCACGGAAATGTATCCTTTGTGTCGAAAAAGGCAGACCACCTCATCTGGATCGGGACCATAGCCGATGAGGTCGCCGAGGCACATGACGGAATCAATGGGACGCACTTCCAGATCGGCGATGACGGCCTGAAATGCTTCGAGGTTTGCGTGAATATCGGCTAGTATTGCAGTGAGCATGAGTTAATTCGCCCTTCAGGCCTGTTGAGGGATCTTTTCGCCGCGCACCAGCCTGCGGAAGGAGAGGCATTTGCATGTGACGCGGGCAAATCATTATTACATTAGTGATGATCAATGGAAAGAATTTTGTTGGATGATTTCATGCCGCCTCCCGGCACAGCGACGGCCGGTGCCTGTCTGGTTGGCAGGAAAAGGCAGAAAAAGGTGATAAAGCGAGATGTTTCATGTACATGTTTCGATGGTGAGAGAGTATGATTATTCGAATTTTGTTGGTTGTTTTCATTTCGGCGGCGTCGGCCATTTGCTATCTGGCCGGTTATGCACGTCTTATGAGCGGACTGCTCATCGGCTTCGGTTCTTTGATTTCCCTCTTTTTCGGCATTCTCTTTGTCATACCCGAAGAAAGCAGGGAACTGTGGTTTCCGATCTACGGTGAGGGTGCCGGCTGGCCCTTTTTCCTGCTGGCTCTTCTGCTGGCTGGTATTGCCGGCCTGCTTTTTTCCAAAAAGGAGGAACGGCCTCCGCAGGAAAGTTTTTCCGGCCTGCATGTTCAATATTTCATCGGTGGCTTTTTCACACAGCTGCTCAGTGTGTTTCTACCGGCTCTGCTCTGGTTCCCCTCCGATGACAAAAGGCTGAGTCTGGATGCGGCGACCCTGGGAATGCATGTGTTTGCAGGAACATGCCTGTATCTTCTCGGTACTGTGGCTGCCCTGTATCTGTTTTATAAAGCATCCAAAGGAGTTGCCCCGAGCTATCCGGATCTTATGAGACGAATCGTGCTGGCCCTTTTTTCGGTGGTGCATTTTGATAAAATGCCGGCCTTCGTCGCCTTTCTTCTTATCTATTCGCCCGAAACACGTATAATCTATCCATTAATAGCTGCACTGGCCATGTCGGCATATATACCCGTGGGCTTTTTCCTGTTGAAATTGAGCTGGCAGTCGGAGAAGGCCGAGTGAAGGTGAGCGTGCGCTGCTCGAAAGGGCTCTGTTGCCGGAGTGTGTTCTTTCTTGCTATGATTTTGAAGTGTTCTGTGTCGAAAACGACGGTCTGAGGGAGGGAAGTGGAAACGGCCTGAAAATGCAGCGATGAAGTAAACTTTCGATAGACTATTGAAAACTGTTCAGATTTACAATAGCATACTAATAATCTATCTGATTACCGATGAGTTTCATACGTAATCAGAATAATCTATGACAGCCCAGACTGCCGATGGCGGTCCGCCACCTTTTGTCGCTGCTTTCTGTTGAGAGATAAAGGGTGTCGAACAGTATTCATACACTTTCATGGCCACTAAAAAAGCGATTATCGACAACGAGCTCATTCGAGAAATCCTCGCCATTCGTCTTGATACTCTCTGGAAGATGCTTGGTCAGTATGATGCGGGGTTCTTGCCCGATAAGAATGACGAGGGGGCCACGGGCAAGTTCGACAACAAAGGCGCCATATTCGCCCCCGGCGGCCTTGTTTATCAGGATGTCGATGAAAATTTCATCCGCTACGAACCCCATGGCTCGATAAGCGCGGTCTCCTTCCGCAAAAAGATTCGGGAGGCGATGCGTTATGACAACGCTTCTCTGCTCTATCCTGACGGTATCGCCAACGGCATCAATCTCGACGGCGGTTTCTTCTCCAAGGCGGCCAGAAGAATCCATACATACAAACGGGCGGCATATCGTCGCAAGATGAAAATCGGCAATACTGCTCCCATCGAAATAAGTGCTGACGACATCATCAGAAGTCATTGCCCGACCTATATGAAACCGCCCTATGGGGCTCGCACGCGTATCAGTTCATGTCTTGCCGCCGGACTTATGCACCCTCCTCTGTTTTTTGCCTACAACAAAACCGAGCTCAATTTTTCAACGAAACAGTCCTCAATTTTCATTAGGGATCTGGATCAAGCACGGGAACAGGTTGTTTCCTCCGATGGAGAAAACCTCTATCCTCCTCACATCGTCGTCTGTCATGACACCAGGTACAAGGAGAACAACTTCACTGGCCTTACCAGAATCCTGGGCCTTGGCAAGTTCGGTGAATTTGCCACTATCACCTTCGAAGCGGTAACGCCTTTATTGCTCAAGGAAATGAAGCGGCGCAAGGTGAAGCTCAGACCGGAAGAGGATGCCTTTGCTGTCTTTGCCGACCTCACGGTCCTGGCGATACTTCGCATTTACAGCCAGACCAATCCCGGCAGACGTTCTCTCAAATACAGCCTCTATACCATATCTCCCAGGGAAGATCTGGGACTCAATGTCCGTAAAATTACCGCTGAGGCAAAGAAACGCTATAATATCAAAAAGAAAAAAACCAGATCATCAACACACTGAATTCTTTCGACCGTATTTCCTGTCCGCGGCTTCCCGACTCTGTGATTTCCACCTCCGCTGAATTCCCCCGCACACTCCATGGCATAATGCAGCGCCGGTATGCAGGAGAACCGACCCTGCTGAATCGCCCCACACGCATAATGAAGTGGCAATCGAAGCAGGCAGGGTCAGATCTTGAATGCCAAAAAATATTGGAATTCAAATAAGATTTTTTCTCGGAGGCAAACTGACAACATGATCGGAGAGTGGCGGTGACAAATGAGCACGGTACGGTGCGAAGTAGCCGGCAAGGGATGTCGAAAGCTTCGGGCCAAAAGCCAAGCCGGAAGACAGGAGCAGCATGCCAGAGAGATTTTCGTTGCGCCGGAAGAATGAAGGGCTATTATTCCCGCTCGTTCCTGGTGGCAAATCGGACTGGTATAGGTGCAGGAGCAGCCCTGATATTACTTTCTTTCCGCTTGATCTGCGAGGTTGGAGGGAAGGATTAACACGAAGTGAAAAACAACCGGCGTCTGCCGGCAAGCTCTATTGGCTGTAGATTTTAATGGAAAACCTCATCTTTTCGCTGGCCCTTATACTTGGCGGACTCATGCTGGGCTACCTGGTGCAGAAACTGCACGCCAGGCAGCGGATATCTCTACCGAGTGATATCGTTTCCCTGCGCAAGTCGCTGCAAAAGCTCGGGCTGCTCGCTTTTATGCCGATCTCTTTTCTCGGCGCAGTCTGGATCGTCCCTTTCAGCGATTTACGCATTGTCTGGCTGCCGATCATCGGTATCGTTGCCCTGTTATCCGGAGGAATTTTGGGTATTGCTGCGGCAAAAATGCTCAAGGTGCCCAGAGAACAGATCGGTGTCATGTACTGCTGCGGTTCCTTCACCAATATTGGTGCCATTGGTTCCCTGGTCTGTTTCATGCTCCTGGGAGAAGCTGGTTTCGCCCTGGTTGCCCTGTACAAGATGTTCGAGGAAATCAGTTATTATACCATAGGCTTCCCGATCGCCCGTTATTACGGAGGCAGCGACGCCGCTCAGAAAAATCTCCTGCAACGGGCGGCTGGCGTTGTCAGGGATCCCTTCGTCGCGACGGTGTTGTCTGCCTTTATTGCTGGTCTCTTTCTCAATCTCTCCGGTATAGACCGTCCTTTTTTCATGGAGAAAGTGACGGCCTTCTGTATTCCGGCGGGAACATTCGTTCTTCTCGTTTCCATAGGCTTGGGTATGCGTTTTTCCAGCATAGGCCACAATATGGAGGCCTGCGCTTCCGTTGCCGCCATCAAGTTCCTCGGCATTCCGCTCATCGCCAGCGCCCTGGCCTATCTTGTCAACCTTCACCTGGTCGCCGACGGACTTCCCTTCAAAGTGGTATTGGTTCTGAGTTCGATGCCGGTGGCATTCAATGCTCTGGTCGCCGCTTCTATTTTTGATCTGGATCTGGATCTCGCCAACAGTGTCTGGCTGATAACAACCGGACTGCTGGTCATTATATTGCCTCTGCTCTACTTTCTCCTCAGAGCGTTGCCCTTTCTCTAGGTCGGGCCCCAGCCTGCCGGAGAAAGCACTTTCTCTGAGTCTCCCCGCGTTTGCTTACCGTCCATCTCTGCGCTGTTTTCAAAAAATCAGTGCTCGCCATATTCCCTATTGGCCGGGCATGATTTTTTGTAAACGAAATGTTTTGATCTGAGAAAAAATACAATTCTCCGAGCTCTTCTCCTTTTACGGAAAGGAAAAGAAGGGTTCCGCCGGGCGGTTTGGATAGCGGGAGGATTCAATATCGTGGAGAGGTTGACGCATCAAGGCTTCGTCACAGAAAACCGTGAGTGCCTCAAGAATCTTCTGACGGAGAGTGTTGAGCCTGCCGTTATCAACACGCAGAGTCGCCGGGTCGAACCAAGGGGGATGCAGGTAGGCGCGGCGGTTGAGTTCTATCTGCAGCCATGGAAGAGTCCGGCTATGGTATCTGGAAACATGGCCGCCCTTGAACGGTTCGTTCAGCAATATAGAGTCGGCTTCTTCAGGGAATACCCTGCAGAGGCAGTCCGCTAGCAGGTTGAGTAGTTCGGCCGGGCAACTGAGCTCATCATCGTCGCCGTCGCCATTTTCATCTCCGCCGTTGCTCAGACAGATGAAAGGTCTGGTCCCGGTCTCCTGAGGTCCAGGAGGGAACTCGAGCATGGAATGACAGTCGATACCGCAGAGCAGGCCGGGGTCGTCGAGATCGAGGGCGATGTTATGATGATACGGATAATAGTAACGTTCCAGTAATTCTTCGACCAGCCGGCTATTAGGTGCACATTCGCTCCGGTAGACCTTTTTTCCCATAACCGTGTGACTTTTGATGACCCCGTCGGCGTTCAAAGGTGGGAGGTCGTCGTCGGTCCTGTTGAGATCGATTACAGCCCTGGCGATGTCCGATTCATGAAAAGAGAGAACCTCGTCGGCAAAAGAATAAATGGTGCGCGTGCAGGGATCGCTGTCCGGGAAAATGTCTTTGAACTCCAAATCGATACGGGGCAGTATATCCAGAGGTATACTGTATCCCCCGTGGGGTACGGAGACGAGCAATGGCAGCCTTTGACCTTTTTCGGGCGCAGGAGACAAATGGTTTCTGTAATATGTAGGTGATGGTATTCTGCTCATGATAGTAGACAGGTGTAGTATAACAGGCGCAGTATAACTGCTGGTCAACACCACTGCAACCGCTGATGGTCGTGTATCGCTGTAGGGGGTGTGGCAAAGCGGAAGGAGTGGTTGAAGCCAGGCGAGCGATATGTGTCGGGAAGCTTCTGGTAGTATAGGGCTTCCGTGTTTGTGTTTATTGGCTCACTATACACACAGGGTGCCGGAAAAGCAAGGCACCGCCGTCGGGGTGACCACCGAGGGGTCAGATCTTGAACAGTTCATATGTCTGTTATTGAATGAAATTTTCAAGTAAGCTTGGAGGCAATGCAACAGGGGTTACCCCGTTTCAGGCGGTGGATGTGGTTCCGGCCCGGCTGGTTCCAGCACTGGCGACGCAGAAAAGAGAAGGAGTCTCATTTGGGAACTGAGGCATCATTTTCTTCTTCGACAAGGCGGATAGTCGGCTGCCAGTCCAGCCATTGTTGTCGTGCTTTATCATGGAGAGTGAAGCGATAATTGTTTGCGACGGATTCACCCATTTCCGGTTCTTCGGGAGTAGCCAGGGCGATGCCGCCGGCAAGCAGGGCTTCTATGGAGGTCATGTCCACCGAAACGCCGGAAAAAAGGCCCCCTTGCACCCGGACGCCGCTGGCCAGCCAGAACTTGGTATTGGACTTGATAAGCTGTACATAGGGTTTTTTGATATTAACGAGGATATGGACGCTTCGGTAGTCGGCGGCTAAATCGTAGCTGATGACCTTGCCCACGACCACCTGGCGATAATAGAGCGGTGAATTAATTTTCAGAGAACCCAGGTGCTTGCCGACCAGGGTGAGATTTAGGCCGTCAGAGCTCTCAGCCGGTGTCAGCGGCGCCTGGGGAAGAGCGGCAAACTGTCTTTTGAGTTCACCGGTACCTGGGCGGATATTAATGAAGGGGCCGAAGAGCAGGCTGTTGAGGTTCTCCACCCCGGCCAGACTGACCTTGGCCTTCTCCAGCCATATTTGCGTGTTTTTCCTGAAAAGAGTTTCAGTGTGTTTATCGACTTGCAGGCTGACCAGTATTTCCCGGAGATTGCCGGCAAACTGCAGATCGATTACCTCGCCGATTTTGACCCCTCTGTATTTGACTGCGGAACCTTGTCGCAACCCCTGGATTTTTTGAAATCTGACGAGCACGCCTATCTTGTCGACAAATTCGGCTGCTTTTTTGTCCTGGTAGAGTTTGAAGACGGTGTTCTTTTCTTTGGATGCTCCGCTATCGGGTGTGAAATAGCTGATGCCGCCGCCGAGGATTGACTGCAGCGAGGCCGTTTCAATCTTGACTCCTGAGGGATCTGCGGTAAAGGAGGTGCCGCTGCTGTTGTAAAATCTTGAGGAGGAATTGACGGTATCGGCATGGGCGCGTTCAATAAAGCAGTCTATGATGACGCTGGCATTGTCCGGGGAGAGGCTGAGACCGGTTACCTTGCCGACCTTGACTTTTTTGAAATACAGCGGTGTGCCGACGTTGAGCGATTGGGGATTGTCGGATCGGAGCTGAAAGTGATACCCCTCGACCTTAAGATGCTGTGAGTTGGCCAATGCCGCGGCGTAGTTGTCGTGAACCGGAAAGACCGTGGACTCAAGAGATTCGCCTGATCCGGCATCTGCGGCTTTCGGCGTCAGAAAGGATATGCCACCTCTGAGTATGGCCTTGAAGGAGTTCATTTCAAAGTGCAGGGCAGCAAGGGAAGCATCGAAGCTGAAGCCCCCATCGTTCCAGAATACCGAATCCTTGCGTACAAGAGGTTTGTAGCGTTCGTAGATAAAGCCGAGGATGGTGAAGGTTTCTAGGGTTGCGTCGAGTTCGACATCGAGCACCTCTCCCACCTTTTTGTCCTTATACTTTATCGGAGCACCAGACTGTATGGCAAAAGACTGAGGTGCCCGCAGCACTACCTTGAACCCGGGACGCAAAGGTTTTTGCGGTGGTGGTTCCGGCAGAATCTCAAAATCGTTCTGGAAGTCGCCTTCGCCGGGAATAAAGGTGATGTAAGGACCTGAAAGCAGGACATCGAGATTTTTGATCTTTTCGATCCCTATCTCCGGCCTGACTATCCAGAACCGGGTGCCGGCGCGCAGTATGCGTTCGGCCCGGGGATCGAGCATGATATGGGCGGTAACTGTATGATGCTCGTCGTCGTTGAATTGGATTTTTTCCACGACTCCGGCAACCAGGCCGCGGTAAATGAGTTTGGTTTCCCCCTCGGTGATTCCCATGCTGGAGGTCAGCTGCAGCGTCATGGGGATGCCGTATTTGGCCGAATCGTGATCCTCATAGAGAGTGAAAGACTGACCATCCTCTGCCGCCGGAGTGTCGGCCAGTGGCGTCGGCGTCTGCAAAACGATGCCGCCTTTGATGAGCGAGGCTAATGATTCGACATTGATTTCAAGGTTGGTCAGCTTGCCGCTGATGCTCAGGCCGCTGGCATTATAGAATCTGCTGCCGGTTCGAACCAGATGTGCATAGCGGGGTTCGATGAATACACGGATCACGATGGTATCATTATCCTCGGACAGCGAGTACTGGGTTACCTCGCCAATGGAGACATTGCGGAAATAGATTGCCGAGCCGTTCTGGATTGAGCCGAGTTTTTTGGCCTGAAGCTTGATATGCAGTCCCGGTGCCTCTTTGGAAATGGGGGGAGGTGAGGAAAGACCGATGAACACACGTTCCTTCTCCGTGGAAGTGCCGGGCTGAAATCCTATATAGCTGCCGGAAACCAGGGTGTCGAGGCCCTGGACGCTGGCGGCTGAGATTTCCGGACGAACCACCCAGAATTGGGCATCTTTGACAAGCAGATCTTCGACGGAGTGATCTATGGAGGCGACGACTTTGATTCGCCTGTTGCCTAGATCCGGTTCAATTTTCTCCACTGTACCGATGGGGATGCCGCGGGCGATGACCTGGGTTTTTCCTGGAGTTATACCGCTGGCATCATCAAAATAGATGGTAATGGTGATGCCGGCGTTCTGGATGCTGGTGTAAACGATCCAGATGCAGATGCCCAGGGCAATGATGGGCAGCGTCCAGACCGGTGAAATACCTTTCTTCTTTTTGAAAGCGGGAGCCTGTTCCATATTCTATTGTTCTCCGGGGTGGGTCGTGTTTTCGCTCCGTTCTGTCCTGGCGTTTAGCTGGTCCCACATAAGTCGGGGGTCGAAGGTCAATGCTGCCAGCATGGTGGTGATGACCACCAGGCAGAAATAGGTTGCTGCCGGTGCCGTCTCTATAGATGTCAGAAAACCGAAATTTATGAAGAACGCCAGTAAAGCGATGACGAAGATGTCAAGCATCGACCATTTGCCGATAAATCCTATGAAGCGGAACATTGCGGTTTTCTGGCGCAGGAACCGAGGCCGGGATAAATTGATTGTCAGCAGACCAATGGCAAGGCCGACAACTTTGAATACTGGAATAAACACCGAAGCTGTAAGGATAATGAGAGCGATGGCATAGGAGCCATCCTGAAAGAAAATCTTAATGCCGTCGAGTATGGTCGAGTGCCGGGGGATGCCCAGGAAATCAACCCGCATGATGGGAAGGAGATAGGCCGGCAGCATCAGAATCGCTGCGCTGATGACTAGCGCCCAGGTACGGGGGAGGCTGGCTGGTTTGCGGAAATGAAGATGAGCGCTGCAGCGCCGGCAGCGCCATTCCTTCTCCTCATGCACATCCATGCAGGTGGAGCTGAGTTTGCCGCATTCACGGCACAGCAGCAGACCATTGGCGGCAGCGGTACCGGCCTCTTGCAGGGGCCTGTTGTCTGCGTGCAGCATTTGGAAGCTGTGTTTTCCTCTGCCCTCGATGAGTATCCAGAAGCTTTCGCGGCAGACACTGAGGGAACTGGCCATGATCAGTACGACCAGACCGGTAAAGCAGAATGCACCTGTGTTGAAATGGATGTCGGTGCTACCGTACATTTTGATAATGGTGACCATGATTCCCAAAAGATAGACCTCAACCATGGTCCACTCGTCAAGATGGTTGTGCAGTCTGAACAATTTTCCCAGCCAAACAGGGTAGCGCTGTATTTTCAGACACAAAGAGACGAAGGCCAGCAAAGAGAGCTTGAGGAGCGGAAAGATAGCGGTGGAGAGGAATACTGCCAGGGCGACGAAGGAGTATCCCTGGTCGAAAAATTTGACAACTGTCTGGATAATATTGCCGGTTTCACTCATTCCTAAGCGCTGGAAGGTAAGCAGCGGCATGAAGATTGCCGGAAGAAAGAGCAGCAGACCGGCGACGGCCAGAGCCAGCGATCGTGAAACTGTATCCCGGCAGTGATGCAAAAGAATATGTCCGCACCGGGGGCACTGGCTTTTGTAGCCGGCCGGCGGATTGATTTTTGCTACCAGCAGGTCACAGTCAGGGCAGGCGATAAAGTTGTCGGGGTTGGGGCTACAGACCTGGTGCATAGTATTCTTTCACTCGTAAGACCGCCATGGAGACCGAATTTGAGGGGGGAAGTATCCACCGCAACCTCAGGATAATACGTATCACCTGCGAGGTGCACCTGATCGATGGAACTGTTTAATTCCTGTGAAGCTCGGCTCCACATGGTATATTCTGATCACTGGCAGAAGCACTGTTAGAACCGTTTCTTTTCACGGTATTTTACCCTACTGCCGTCATCAGGACAAACCCTTATGCTGCCGGACTGCAGAGAAAGGGGCCGCTTAGTATCTGTGCCATGCTGTGTTTAACTATACACCATTACTACAGGCCAACAAGGGAGAGGGGCGCGGCAACGTCCATTGCGGATATTTACCAACGTCTTGTTTTGGTAGCCGAAAAAGAGTTGATGGTGCTCTCCATGGAAGAGGAGGCGGTGCTTACCCCGGGTGTTGATTTTTCTTGAACAGCGTGTTTTAAGGTATTGGTATTGTATACTATCCCTGATGGTTTCAAACACTATACGGCCCTGCCGTTCTCTCATCAGGGGCGGGGGAAATATTTTCAGAGTGGAGGCGGTTTTGTGGTATGTACAGTTCTGCCACTCATTGTCAGATGCAATCAAGAGGACAAGGACACCAAATGAAAAGATGGTTGAAGCTTACCCTGATTACCGAGCCTGTGCTGGTGGAACCCATTGCCGATTTTTTCGTCGGTATTATTGATGCCGGCGTGGAGATTGGCGTCGATGACAGTCCCGGAGTCAAAACTGTCAATGCCTATGTCGAAAAGGAAGATCCAACACCTGCCGAGACGGAGAGAATACTGCTGCAGGTGCAGGTCCATGTTTCTGAACTGGCTGCAATTTTCGGAGTCGACAGTCCCAAGGTCTCCTGGGAGGTCATAGAAGAAGAAGACTGGAGCAAGAACTGGAAAGAACACTTCACTCCCTTCAAGGTTGCAGAAGGATTGGTAATAGCCCCCACCTGGGAGAAATACAGCCCGGCTGACGGGGAAAAGGTTATCGTCATGGATCCCGGAATGGCCTTCGGCACCGGTCACCATGCCACTACCTCGCTGGTGCTCGACCTCCTGGGCCAGGTCATTGCCACTAATGACAGGGAGCACACCGTTCTCGATGTCGGTACGGGGACGGGCATCCTCGGTATGGCTGCAGCGCTTTTCGGGGTACGATGCGTCTATGCCGTCGACAATGATCCGGTTGCCGTTGCCGCAGCTGTTGACAATATTGAACAGAATGGCCTGGCTGCGGTGATGCGGGCCGATGATACTCCCCTGGAGATGATCGACGGCCAATTCAGCCTGGTGCTGGCCAATATTGTCCACGACGTCCTCCTTGATATGGCCAAGAGGCTGGCGGACGTGACTCTTGCCGGCGGAAGGCTTATCCTTTCCGGCATTCTCGAGGGCGAGCAGGTCGAATCCATCACATCAGTGTATGGCGGATATGGATTCGTTGTCAAAAAGCAGAAGGCCAGAGACGGCTGGGCAGCACTGCTTTTTGAGAAAAGCGATTGAGCTTAACGGGGATCGGTTTCCATTGGCGTCAACTGATAGTATTCGTCGAAAATAATGGCAAAGCCCTGTTCTTCGGTGCGGATGACTATACCAGTGGCCTTGACCCATATTTTCCTGCTGGTGAATTTTTTCAGACTGTCGACAGAGAGGATGAAGCGAAGGGTTTTCAGCTGCTCATAATCGACCAGAAATTCCAGCTTAACTTTGCTGGCCAGCGGAATTTTAACCGGCGTCGTAAGAAAAGCGCCGCCGGAACTGATATTGGTGGTCGTCAATTCTTCCCGGACAGGGTTGCCGGCACTGTCCTCGTCTGCACTTAAGCGGACGTCGATTTGCAGAAAATGTCGTTCTTCTAAGCGGCGGTTTTGGTATTCCATATGGCGATGTGGGGTCTATGACAGGTTTTTAAAACATGGTGTTGATGGTAATTTACGCCTGGCTGCGGTGAAAACGAGTATATCAAGAAAACTAGTTGAGTTCTTTTGTGATGTCAAATGAATGCATGTACTTCTTGCTCTTTTGTATCATTTTTTCCATCAATGGGCAAACAAGGAGCCTCTGACGCAGGCAGGAGACGGTCGGACAGTGGCTGGAAATGAACCGATATGAGACGTTTTTTCTTTGATGAACATCAACGCCGTGGGGCTATAGTCATTCTCAGCAATGAAGAGTCCCATCATATCCGCCGGGTTCTGCGATTGCAGAAAGGTCAGATTGTCGAACTGCTTGACCGTAGAGGAGGCCGTTATCAGGCAGAGATTGCCGAAGAGAGCCACCCTCTTCACCTTCGCATCATTGCTCAGCAGCAGGTCCGTGCATGCGCATCTGTCCCGGTCGCTGTCGGCATCGCCGGGGTCAAGGCCAAAAATATGGAATTGATGCTGCAGAAATGCACCGAGCTGGGAGTGAGTGACTTTTATCCCTTCATCAGCAGCCGCTGCCAGGGGAACCTGCTGCGGCAGTACAGCGGTAGGCAGGAGCGATGGCGCCGGATAATCGAGGAATCCTGTAAACAATGCGGCCGACCGCAGCCGATGGAGCTTCACGCCCTTGAATCCTTTCAAAAGATCAGAGATCGGCAGGATACTGAGCGACCGCTGAGACTCATTTTATGGGAACGGGAACCGTCGAAGAGCCTCGCCGCCATAGGTTCCACTTTAACCGAAGCAGAAAGTGTTGTCTTGCTGATCGGTCCCGAGGGCGGTTTTACCAGCGAGGAAATTGCCTCGGCGTCTTCGGTGGGCTGGCAGACTATCGGCCTTGGCAGGAGCATTCTCCGGGCCGAGACCGCCGCCATTGCCGCTGTGTCTATTGTGCAGCATTATCTTGGTCAAATTTGAGCCGCGAGGTTCTGATCCTTTCCAGTGAGCCGGCTGGTATCCATCCTGAGCCTGTCGTGCCGGCATCCACATAATGATATTCTCCGTGCCTTTTCTCACTGAAGACAACCGTTCCTTCTTCGAGAACGGCCACCGGGGCCGCTGAGGAGAAAGGCGACAGAAGCAGCCGTGTCCGGTCGTCGACTACCACCGAGCCGTCCCACACCCGGTATTGCTGCAGCGCTCCGAAACAGGAGAGCGCCATGAGGATGATCAGGAGCGGTACGATAAAAAAGAAGCTTTGGGTGAGGGGACGGAAGAAGTGGCAGACAAGCAGCACTGTCAGCAAAATATAGCCGGCAAGTGCCGACAGTAGCCACTGGTTCATGTCGAGAATGCCGAAAAAACGATCCCTGAAGTTCTGCTGCGGTGCGAAGAGTCCGGTTTTCTCACGGATCAGGACAAGATCGGCCTGCAGGTCGTCATCGCCTGGTTCCAGTCTCAACCCTCGAAGATACTGGAGAATAGCCTGTCCATTGCGCTGTTGTGCTGCATAGCTATTGCCCAGGTTGTGGAGGATTTCAGCGGAAAGACCATATTCCCCAAGAATCTGGCGGTAGACCTGTGCGGCCTCGGTAAATCTGCCCGCGCCATAATCATCGTTGGCTTCCTGTAAAAGTTGGCTGGGGGGGCGGCCGGCAGCAGCATCGGCATAGAGGGCAATGAGCGCTGCAGCCAGCATACAGAGAAACATAGCGAGATTTTTCAAGGCTCCTCCTCCAAAGCGTCCCTCAGTCGTATCAGCAGCGTGTTCATCTGCCGGGAATTGAGGTGCAGGCCTCCATAGGCGTGCTGTTGTGCGGTACTGAAAATCTCCACCAGGGCCGAATCCCCGGATAATCTCCATTCAAGATCATAGAGGCTGATGGCGGCAGGCTCCATATTCCACTCTGATGCCAGGTGCAGGCGGATGAGGTGACGACAGCCTGTAAGGAAGGCCACATCATCGCCGGCGGCAGCAGCCTCGTGCAGTGTCACCAGCCCTGTCTGAATCATGTGTTGCAGCTTCCTCTTCTGCAGCTGTTCGAGAGTGTTGAGACGATACCTTCTCGTCAGGCTGTAAACAGCCAGTGCCAGTAAAAGTGCGGTACAGAGAAAAACGGTAAACCAAAACCAGGTCCGCTCGAAAAGAGGCGCTATTTCCTCGTGAAAATCACCGCTGGTCACCCTGGTCTGCATGCTGGGCGGGCTGGCCTGCTTTTCTTTGACATCGCCTGGATTCCCAGGCTTTGCCGGAGGTATTACGATGTTTTCATCGGCTGATTCCTCCTCTTCGACGTGCAGCGACAGAGGATCGCTATTGAGGGTGACATAGGATTTTCTGGCTGGATCGAAGTAACTGAAGCGCAGTGAAGGGATGGCTGTCAGGGCGGCGCTTTTGGCCACCACCGCTCGCTCGAAAACCTTTTTGCCCGAATAGCTGTTGCCGCTGCTGAAAAACGTACCATTGGCGGAATAGCTTTTCCAGTTCTCATCGGCCGGAAATTCCGGGACGCTGACTCTGTCGAAATTGCCCTTGCCCGAGATGGTCATGGTCAGGGTAATGGGTTCGCCTGCGGCAACAGCCTGTGGTTGGGCCGTAACGGTAAAATCGAAATTCCCTACGGCGCCGTCGAAACCGGGCGGTCGGCCTTTCTCTGGCAAGGGTATGACGGTGACGGTCTGCGGGTTGGTCTGCATCTTTACTTTCTGCTGCCTGACATTGCCGAAAAAGCTGTCGAAGAGATCATTGCTGAAAAAATCGTCGTCGAAGAGTCGATTGCCTGAAGGTCTGTTCTTCAGGGGGAGTTGGAGGATGGCGCCGACGTCGATGGCGATCTTGTGCCTACCGTCCCTGATGGGGGTTATGGCTGATTGCCAGGAAATGACCGAATAGGTCCGGCCCTGGTAATTCTCCACTCCCTGCAGCGGTTCGCTTTCTGGTGGGGAGAGAATGAAGCCGTCGCCGGTAAGTGCCGGCGGTGCGGTTATTTCAGCGCCGATTTTTCTCTGAAAATAGGCCTTGATGGTCACCGGCATGACCTCTCCCGTGTAGGCCCGGCCGGTGATTCCCTGGACGGTGACAAAAGCGAGTCCCTCAGCGTTTGTTTTTTCCCGGGAATCGGTAGCTGCGTTCGAGGGGCTGGAGGATGAGGAAACTTCGAAGTTCAGCGATTCTGTTGTCAGCGTCGTACCTCCGGCATCGACTGTAAACGGCGGGATGGAGTAGCTGCCCTCCTTGAGAGCCTCGATGACATAGGTCGAGGTGATGGAGGAGGAAAACGTGCCGTTGATCAACTGCATCTGCGAACTTTGTCCGCGTTCGTGAAAAATGAGATTGTCGATTTCGGGAATATGTATCTCCGCAGATCTTGCACCGTTGATGCGAATACGCAGAGTTGCGCTTGATCCGAGATTGAAGTGCGTAGTGCTGAGGGTTGCCGACAGGTTCACGCTCTTCTGAGCTGTCGCCAGGCTGCCGGAAAAGGGCAGTATCATCAGAACATACAGGAGCAGAAGGCTCGGGGAGAGAGCCGAGAAAGGTGTCTTTTTACCTAGCATCACCAGTTTTTTCCTCTTTTTCGCGGGATGTCCTGTCGTGGTTGGGGAACAAGATTGAGCGTTCCCTCTTCGTTTTTCATTTCGTCGAGAAGCTGCAGCGCCTGGCGTTTGTTCAGGGTATCCTCACGCGGCGGTTGTGGGGCGTGGTCCGCCGTCCCTGTACGGTCATCTGGAGGGCTTCCGATCTCCCTGACCGGACTGTTTTTTCCCCTCTCCTGGTCGGCACCTCTTTCCGGCGCGTCCTTCTTTCGGCTCTTTTCTGGAGACTGCCTCTGCTGCGGTTGTGCGTTGTCTCTGTGTTGCTGCTGCCTCTGCTCTGCAGAGGTCTCGGAATTATCCTGGTCACCGTCTTTTTCCGTCTTTTTCTGCTGGTTCTCCTGCTGCTGTTTCCGCAGGTCTTCGAGTTTTTTCTTGACCATCTGATAGTTGTTTTTTGCCCGAATATCGTCGGGCTGCAACTCAAGCGCCGCTTCATAGGAGTTTAAGGCCTTAAGCCACTGGTCAACGGTTTTTTCCGCATCATCCCCCAGGCTTTTTTTCCCCATTTGAAAATGGGCGTTGCCGCGGTTGAAGTAGGCCTTTTCCTGCAATAACGGATTGTCGCTGTGCAGGGCCTTGTTGAAGGCGCCAATGGCTTTGTCATAGAGCTGGCTCTTGTAGGCTGCGGTGCCGTAGTTGTAATGGATCACATCCTCCGGCTGCTTGGCGAGCAGTTCTTCATAGTATCGGATGGCGGCCTGATACTTGCCGTTGTTGAAGGCCTCTTCACCGGGCGATGCGGACGATGGCGTGGCGGCAGCGGCGGCAAGGATCATCACAACGATCGTGGGCAAGGCCTTGCCCCGTTTCCAGGGCGGCGACAAGGGCGACGACGGCGATTTACGACCGGTGATCAAATATTCGAACACCAACAGAAAAAGGGCCAAGCCCAGAAACCAGGGAAAACGTTCCACAGCTACCTTCTGTCGTCTTTCGGCAAGTTCTTCCTTGGGAATAAGAGAGAGTTTGCGCTTGTAAATGCTTTCCAGTCCCTGCCCGCGGCTGCCAAGCGGCGCGTAGAGACCGTCGGTCGCCCTCGAGATGCGACGCAGGCTGTCCTCATCGAGCCTGGAAATGACATACTGTCCCTGCACGTCTTTGATGTAACCACTGGTATTTTCATCGCTGCCCTGCGGCGGCAGGGGGACAAGTTCGCCCTCTCTGGTGCCGACACCGACGGTGAAAATGGTCATCCCCTTATGATATGCCCGTTCTGCGGCGGCGAGGGCGTTTCCTTCGAGGTTTTCACCATCGGTGATGATGACCAGCAGCTTGTGATTGGCATCGTTGTCGAGAATTCTGCCGGCTTCGTCGATGGCTCCTTGGAGATTGGTGCCTGGTTCGGGGATGATGGTGGTGTCGAGCGCCTGCAGAGTCTCCTCGAAGGCTATGTAATCGATGGTCAGCGGGCACATGAGAAAGGCCGACCCGGCAAATGGCATCAGGCCGACCCGGTCGCCGTCGAGTCGTTCGACGAAATCAAGGATGGCCAGTTTGGAGCGCTCGAGCCTGTTGGGCCGGATATCCGGGGCCAGCATGCTGGCGGAGGTGTCGACGGCAAAAAGAATATCGATGCCCTTGCGTTTCACGTCTATCCAGCGATGCCCGTACTGGGGCCTGGCCAGCGCCAGCAGGCTGAAAAAAAGCGCTGCCAGGACCAGCATGAACTTGATCCTGCGCCTGACGGCAGAGACGTTGCCGGTGAGACTGCCGATGAGCGAAGCCGCGGCGAAGGATTGGAGCGTTGTTCTTCTCTTTTTCTGCAGATGCAGGTGAACAACAAAAAGAGCGATGCAGCAGAAGATCGCCGCCAGTATCCACAGAGGTTGCTCAAAATGCATATTCATTTTCACGGCAGACGTTTGCAGCGGAGAAACTCGGCCACAAGGAGCAGCGGCAGGGCCGCGGCCAGGAGAAAAGGAAAAAGCTCCCGGTAGTTTTCAAATTTCTTGATGTTCCTGGTGGTGGTTTCCATGGCGTTGATTTCAGAATATATTTTTTCGAGTGAATCGGTGTCCGTGGCCCGGAAATAGAAGGCACCTGTCATCTCGGCCACCCGCTGCAGGCTTTCCTCGTCGATGTCGACCCGGGCCTTGACCAGACGGCGCTGGCCGAACTGGACCACGGGGTAGGGGGCAAGGCCGCGCGTACCGGCGCCGATGGTATAGACTTTTATGGCAAGCGTCTCCGCGGCCTCAGCCGCTATCAGGGGCGGCACTCTGCCGCTGGTATTGACGCCGTCGGTCAGCAGGATAACGATCCGTGAGGTCGCCTGCCGGTTGCGGAGTCGGTTTACCGATGTGCCGATGGCTGAACCGATGGCCGTACCGTCCTCGATCATACCGATTTCCAGTGTGGCCAGTCTTTTTCGCAGCCAGTCGTGATCGAGGGTGAGCGGACTGACGAGATAGGGTTTTCCGGCGAAGGCGACCAGGCCGATGCGGTCGTTGGGACGGGCGTCGATAAAGCGGTCGACAACGCTTTTGACCACCGCCAGCCGGTCTACCGATTGGCCGTGCAGGGTGAAATCCATGGCCATCATGGAGGAGGATACATCGACGGCCAGGAGAATATCAATGCCGCTGGCGGTGATTTCGGTGGTGGTATTGCCCTGCTGCGGCCTGGCCAGGGCGACGATCAGAAGCGCCATGGAGGCAAGCTTCAAGGCTGCCATCGCTGCCCCCGGCGTTATTTTCCTACTGCCTGCAAGCGTTCTTGCCACCGACGTCGTCGAAAAAAGCAGTGAGGCAGCCTTGCCTTGTCTGCCCTTGAGCAGTGCCAGCAGTGGAAGCAGAGCGAGCAGCCAGAGAAGATGGGGGTAGACGAATCGCATCACTGTTCCTCCGTGGTGGCTTTAATGAAGCGGCGAACAGAGTGCTCCATTTCCTCGAGTTGGGCTCTGGTGGCGGTTTTGCCGGCGTATTTGGCGAGGTCGCATTGGTACAGAAAAGCGCTCAGCAGTTGTCGGTGCCGGTGCAGCGCCGAATCGCCGGTGCTATCGGCTGCTTCGACGGCGCTGAGAAATTCCCGCGTTGTCTGGCTGGTGGAGCGCAGGGCGAACCGGTGTTCGATATACCGTCGTAGAATAGCCGAGACCTTGGCGGCGTAGGCGATAGAGGATTTCTCTTCAAGCAGAGGACGGGCCAGGCTCAGCTCAGCCAGCGCCTCGATGTGGGGCTGGGGCTGTAGTACCTGTCGAAGACTGGATTTTCGGCGACGCAGGAAAAAGATGATCAGTGACAGAAGGACGGCAGCGGCTGCGGCTAGAGCGAGGTACAGCGGCCAGTTCGACGCCTCGGGCAGCGGCAGCGGTCCGTAGATGTCGAAGATTTCTTCGGCAGGGGGCTGGGCAGCAAGGGCGGTCTGTTCGGGTTCGCCTGCCCGGGCGATGGAGATACGGAGAAAACTCAGCATCGGTGCCAGAGCGGAAAAGAATATGTTCATCGCATCCTCCTCTTCCGGGTGCCGAAAAAACCGAGCAGAGCGGGGAGGTAGGGGGTTTGCGTCGACAGCTCGAGCATATCGCTGCCGGCGCTGCGTATGCTGCGCTGCAGCGTCTGCCGGCGATCGGCGGCTATTTGAGCATAGCCTCTGCGCACTGCCGGATCCGAGGTGTTGAGCTCGACCTGGTGGCCGCTCTCGGTGTCCTCGATGGTAATCCAGCCTACGTCGGGAAGCCGGCTTTCCCGGGGATCGGTTATGATGAAACTGATGAGGTCATGTCGTCTGGCGCAGATCTGCAGCTTTTTTGCCAGTGGTTCGAGCTGCTGGTCGAAGTCGTCGGCAAGACAGAAATCGGAAATAAGGAAGGCCACACATTTTCTTTTGACCACCCGGCTGATGAAATCGAGAGGATTGCGCAGATCGGTCTGCCGTCGCTGCGGCTTGAAAAAGAGGATTTCCCGTATGATCCTGAGAATGTGCCTGCGTCCTTTCTGGGGGGGAATAAAAAGTTCGACGAAATCGGTAAAAAGAACCAGGCCGACCTTGTCATTGTTGCGCACCGCCGAAAAAGCCAGCACCGAGCCAATTTCGGCCATCATTTCCCGTTTTGACAGCCGCTGGGAACCGAACTCGCCGGAAGAGCTGATATCGATCATCAGCATGATGGTCAGCTCCCGCTCCTCAACGAATTTTTTGATGTGGGCCGTTCCCGTCCGGGCGGTGACGTTCCAGTCAATGCTCCTGATGTCGTCGCCGGGCACATATTCTCTGACCTCGTCGAAGTCCATACCCCGCCCTTTGAAGACCGAGTGGTAGCTGCCGGCCAGACTGTCGTTGACCAGCCTGCGTGTGTGGATCTCTATCTGCCTGACCTTCTTGAGTATGTCTTTGTTGAATCGGTTTGTCATCGGTTCACTCGAAGGGAGAAAACTAGACACGATCAGTCTTTTCTCATGGTGATTCCCACTAAACTCAGCTTTTCCAATTCCAGAGAGGCAGGGGCGCTCTTTTCACGGGTGTCTGCAACCCGGACGGCTGCAGTCAAGCCCCTGGGGATGGGTTTATGGCGTCCCGGGAAAAGCGTGCCCCTGTCCCGGAATGAGTGCTGAACAGCAAGGGTATTCAGATTTCTCATTGTACAAACTATCACATTTAGGTCTGCTCAATCATGGTGGTAAGATTTCGATATAATTTTGAAATTCATTACTTGCGACCAGTTTTTGTGAAGCTTTTAGATCAGGGCACCGGCAGGGTATCGAGTATTTTGCGGATGATGTCCTCGCTGGTCACATCCTCGGCCTCGGCCTCATAGCTGACGCGAATGCGGTGGCGCAAGACATCCAGGGCCGCCGCCTTGACATCATCCGGAGTGACGAAACCGCGGCCGCTGAGATAGGCCAGCGCCCTGGCAGCCGCCTTGAGGTTGATGGTGGCCCTGGGGCTTGCCCCTGTCTCGATATATTCCTGCAGTTCGAGCTGGAAGTCGCGCGGATTCCTGGTTGCGAAAACAAGGGAGACGATATAATCCTTGATTTTGTCGTCCACGTAGATGGTGTTGACCACTTCCCTGGAGGCAAGCACCGCTGCCGGCGAGACGACGGGGTCCACCCGTATGCGGCGGTCGGTCTGGTCGAAGTCCTCGAGTATGCGTCTTTCTTCGTTCATGCTGGGATAACCGACCACGGTTTTCAGCATGAACCGGTCCACCTGGGCTTCGGGAAGTGGGTATGTGCCCTCCTGCTCAATGGGGTTCTGCGTTGCCAGCACCAGAAAAAGTTCCGGCAGGGCGAATGTGGTGTCGCCTATGGTGACCTGTTTTTCCTGCATGGCTTCGAGAAGTGCCGACTGGACCTTGGCCGGCGCCCGGTTGATTTCATCGGCGAGAATGACAGAGGCGAAGACCGGCCCTTTTTTGACCACGAAGGAGGTATCCCGGGGATTGTAGATTTCCGTGCCAATGATATCTGCCGGCAGCATATCGGGAGTGAACTGAATGCGCCTGAAATCGGCATCCACCGTCATGGCGAGCGTTTTAACGGCCAGTGTTTTTGCCAGGCCGGGAAGTCCTTCAAGGAGAATGTGGCCGCCGGTAAGCAGGGCCACCAGCAGCCTCTCCACCATGTGGTTCTGGCCTATCAGTACCTGAGCCATCTGCTTGCGTAAGGGGGCCACCCATACCGAACTGGCCGTGACATTCTCATGTATCTGCTGCACGGAGGCATAGACGTCCTGCTGCGGCCTGCCGCCGTTTTCGTGATGTGATTGGGATATTACCGAAATCGAAGTGTTTTCAGTCATGTCCGCTCCTGAAGGGGTGTATTATGACGAGCAAATGGCAGTTGAGTCTCCGTCCATCTCCTGGCAGGTGCTCCGGTGGCAACAGAGGCTTTCTTACCGAGAGTACTGCCATGAGTTTACACTACCTCAGCCTTTCCCTTCCATTACAATGCTGTAATCATTCTGCGACGCCGCAGGATATTTTCAGGAGTGAGGGGGGTGTCATAAAGGGAGGAACAGTATATTTCAATGTGATTACGCCCCTTATTCAGTTTACCCACTTCCGCAGAGAATGAGGCGCTGAACATTAGGGGGAATCAGCGTCCCACCCAGGCGGTTCCGGGACACCATTTACGACTCCCCAAAAGTACACAAAGACAGCCTGTTATGGAATTAATAGTGAGACGATTATTCAATGCAGCCTCAATCATCGACGCCGCATTCATCCTTTGGACGAATCAGGCGAGATCATGTCCGGTCTTATCAGGAGCTTGCGAGAGATGAACCGCAGCTTGTCATTGGTTCCTCCTCCGTACATCAGATGTCACTGCACCACTGCAGTGGGAATGGTGATCAATTTTTGTTTTGGTAGGGTATTGCAATTATGATAGGATAGTCCGATAATTATTGAAAATCTAAATTATTCTACCATTGAGGTTCTCTACATGAAAAAATGGAAATGCTCTGTTTGCGGGTATGCGTTTGAAAGCGGTGATCAGCCTGAAAAATGCCCGGCCTGCGGCGCTGCCGCTGCTAAGCTCAGCGCATCCGGACAGAGTGCTGATGCCGGCAGGGAAGCGGTGCAGAAAGTGCAGCAGGAGGCCGAAGACCAGAGTGCAACGACAGACGGCGATGCAGCTGAGAAAAAGTGGCGCTGTACCGTGTGCAACTATATTCACACCGGTCCTGAACCGCCGGATCCCTGCCCGGTATGCGGAGCCGACAGCAGCTATTTCGTCGAAGTAACCGAGGGTGAGGAAGACGACGAGAGCACGACAGGACAGCAGCAGGAGAAGCAGCCGCAACCGGTGTCATCAGGAGGCTCTGCTGAAGAGAAGCAGAAATCTCAGGCTGAGCAAGATGATACTTCCTCGAAAAAACCGGACAAAAGCGACACGAAGAAAAAGGAAGCCAAGCCCTTCGGCGCGCTGGGGGCTCTGGTCATGCATTTTCACCTTCATCCCATAAGCGTCCATATACCCAACGGTGTTCTGCCAGTAGCGGGCCTCTTTTTACTGCTGGCAATGTTGATAGGTTATACGCCGCTGGAAACCGCCTCCTTTTTTAACTTCATCGTCGTGCTCCTGGCCATGCCGCTGGTTTTCGCCACGGGGTTCATCGCCTGGCAGAGAAAGTTCAACGGCGCGTTGACATCCCTTTTCAAGACCAAGTTAATCTGTACCGGTGTTGTCACCGGCAGTGTAGCCTTGCTTGTCATCTACCGCCTGGTTGATCCGACAGTGGCGCTTACGGAGGGTTCCGGCAGGTGGGTGTATCTGATACTGGTGGGCGTTGCCCTGGTGGCGGCGACCATTGCCGGTTCTCTCGGCGGCAGGCTGGTTTTTCGTAAATAAGGGATGGCCGATGAGGCAGAGAAAATGATCTATCACAATAGTCCGAGCACGCATCTGAACAGGAACCTCGAGGGGTTGAGCACTTCGGCAACCATCGCCATCCAGCAGCTGTGCCGTACCCTGCAGAAAAAGGGCCGCACTATATATCGCCTTGGCCTCGGCCAGTCGCCCTTTCCGGTGCCCGAAAGTGTGGTCAGGGCTTTGCAGGACAATGCCCATCAGAAGGACTATCTGGCGGTCAAGGGACTTGAAGAATTGCGGCTGACCCTCGCTGAGCGTCACCGCCGTCGTTTCGACATCGACTGCGGCGTCGAGGATGTCATCGTCGGACCTGGCTCCAAGGAACTGATGTTCATCCTCCAGCTGGTCTATGAAGGCGAGATTCTCATTCCGATCCCTGCCTGGGTCTCTTACCGACCCCAGGCCCGCATCATCGGCCGCCATGTCAGCAATATCATCACCAGTAAAGAGGGCAGCTGGAAGGTGACTGCCGAACAGCTCGACAGTATCTGCAGGCTCGATCCGGACCGCTATCGCCTGCTGATTCTCAACTATCCCTCAAATCCGACCGGACAGACCTTCAGCGCCGACGAGTTGGAAGCGCTGGCGGAAGTTGCCTCCAAGTACAAGGTGCTGGTGCTTTCCGATGAGATTTACGGCAGACTGACCTTTTCCGGCGAGCATACCTCTATTGTCAATTACTACCCGGAAGGCACCATATTCAGCGGCGGTCTGAGCAAATGGTGCGGCGCCGGCGGCTGGCGTTTCGGCCTTTTCATCATACCTCCTGCCATGCGGTGGATCGCCGACGCCATGGCGACGGTGGCCAGTGAGACCTTCACCTCCACCAGCGCTCCCATCCAGTATGCGGCCATCAGCGCCTTCCAGGAGAATCCCGAAATCGATACCTATGTCAGGCGATGCCGCTGCGTGCTCGAAGCTTTGGCAGCCGAGGTCGTCTCCAGGCTGGCTCAGACCGAAGTCGATGTCCTGCCTGCTCAGGGAGGATTTTATATCTTTCCGGATTTTGAGGCCTACCGGATTTCTCTGGAGAAAAAAAATATCACAACCAGCAGAGGGCTTTGTGATGCTCTGCTGCAAGATACTGGGGTCGCTATTCTCCCCGGATCCGATTTCGGTCGTCCGGAGCGGGAGCTTACGGCCCGGTTGGCTTTTGTCGACTTTGACGGTGCTGCGGCCTTGAAAAATTACCCCCAGGATCACAGGCTGGACAGCACCTACCTGGGCCAGAACTGCCACGCCACGTTGGAGGCGGTCGACCGCATTGTTTCCTGGCTGCAGGCTCTGTAAAAAAAACTGATTACGAATGAAACTCAGCTAGCGGTGCATGCACTGGAGATACGCACCTCCAGTGAACCAGTATGAGAATTGAAACTCCTGGGTAATCAGCGCACCCACCCGGTGGTGCCGGGCCAAATGTGGTGACTACCGGAAATACACCTCTCGTTTACCTCAGCTTGAACTTCTCAGGAAAGCTCGAAAGAGGTCTTTTCTCGGGTGTCCAGCAGCCTGACCGGCTGCAGTGGGGCCGCCAGAGATGGGTTCATGGCCTCCTGCGAAAAGATTTCTTCCGATCCGCTGCTCGTTGAAATTACCTGGCACATACATTTACAACCTGGCGAATTTGGTAGTCAGAAGAAAAAACCGCTCCGCGCCTGGGAGAAAGGGCACCGGAGCGTCAGGGCTTTCTCCGGGGTCCGTCTTTATTCTTTCCGCAGTACCTCCAGACTGACGAAGATGTCGACGTCCTTGCCGACGACCCCGAGTTTGTAGAATTTACCGTTGCCGACGCCGTGGGCCAGCCGATCGATGGTGACTTTGCCGTTGAAACCGGCGACCAGCGAGTCCTTCATCATCGGATGATTCTGCACACCTTCAAGAGTCAGGGGGAGAACCAGATCATACTTTTTGCCTTTGATGGTGAATATGCCGGCGACATCATAGGTGTTGGCTGCCGTTTCGGTAATTGTGGTACTTTCAAAACGGATCAAGGGATACTCGGCCTCGTTGAAGAAATCGGGAGAGAGCAGATGCTTGTCCCTTTTGGCAATGTGGGTGATGATGGAGTCGACCTCGATTTCGAAGAGAAAACGTGAGCTTTCCAGGTCGGCCGGGTCGAAATGAATCTCGGCTGAATAGCTTTCAAAGCGTCCCTGTATGGAGGAGTAGATATGTTCGACGCTGAAGTAGAAATTTGAGTGATCCTTGTCGATGTTCCATTGAGGTGCCTGGGCAAACACCTTGCCGGCACCGCAGAACAGAATGAAAAGCAGAGAAACAATGAGTGACTTTTTCATACGCACCTCCTGGCAAAAAAAATCTTTCTAAAGGGTATCTTGAATAATAGGGATTTTCGCTCTGTCTCTATTTCCTTTAGATCATGGTTTACTGGAGAAACAGTAGTTATCTTTGCCTCTGCTGACAAGACTTCTCCATATGCTGTGAATCTGCTTGAGCCGCCGATTTAATGGAAAAACGAATACCGGCTCGAGTCTGTGCCGGCACGACCTGCTCAGAGAGCAAATTCCTCAAAGAATATATGCCGCCGCGCCACTCCCAGCAGAAGCAGGTCTCTTTTCACCGAATTCATCATCGGTGGGGGACCGCAGATATAGGCATGTTCCGAGCCGTTGAGTCCGGGGAGCAGGTGGTGCAGACGTTCCCGGGTCAGCCTGTCGCCGTCTTTTTCTCCGGTATAGACGATGGTGATGTCCAGTGAGGCGATTTCACGCTTGAGCAGGGCCAGCTCATCCTGCAGAAACAGTTGATGGCGGTAGCGAAGACTCCAGAGAAGAGTAACCCGCGGCTGTATCGGCTCTGCGGCGATCTGACGCAGCATGCTCAAGATTGGAGTTATGCCGATGCCGCCGGCAATCAATAATAGGCGGTCGATTTTTTGCCTGGCTTTATAACTGAACAGGCCGTAAGGACCCTCCACGGAGATATGTTCGGCGGCCTCCGGTGACAGTTCCGAGGTCCAGTCGCCGCATTTTTTTATAAAAAACTGGAGACAGTCGCCGCTGGCCGGAGCGGAGGCAATGGTGAAGGGATGTGGTTCGGAGGAGATGGAGTCGCCGTGTAGCTGGATAACGGCGAATTGTCCCGGAGCGTAGGCAAACGACGACGGCGGCGTCACTTCAAGGCGGACGATTTCCTCGGTTTCCGCTGTCAACAGGTTCAGATGCCAGTATCTTTTTTTCAGGAGGATGATCTGCGTTTTGCGGATGACGATACAGAGCGTCACTGCGCTAGCGAGTATGAAAAGGGCATAGCGGGGCACAGTATGATCGAGCGTACCGCTGACAAAGAGTATGTGCACCGGCAGGGCCAGGGCTACCAGATAGCCTAGGGGGCGGTGCAGCGCTCGCCAGAGATGGTAGGGGAGAATTCGGGGGCGAAAGGTGGCGATGAGCGCCGAACCACAGAGCGATGCCAGGACTCCGGCACCGATGAGTTCGGGCCAGAACTTCCAACCGATGGGCAGGTTCGACCACCCTTCCGGCAAAATGACCATCCCAAAATGGAGCAGGCCGCAGGTAATGATCATATAGGCATTGATTTGGTGGAGGGTATAGACCCTGTCGAGGCCGAATAACCTGTCGAGCAGCGGCTGCCGCGAGGCCAGCAGTATCTGGAGAGCCAGCAGAATTGCCGCAAATATGCCAAAGACCTTGCCTGCCTGCAAAAGGGTTTTATCCAGGCCTGTTTTATACCACAAGGTTGTCGATTCCCAGATAAAGGGTACCGGTGCAGCCCCAGCCAGCAGCAGCAGCAGGACGGCTGTTAAAAAGAGTTTGAGCAGTATTCTTTTGCGGGGCGAATAGAGGGGGAGAAGATTCATCGGCATCGATCTGCCCTGAGTCGGGCTTCCTCGCTGTTTATTGATTTTCGGATTACCAGTCCCTATTGTATGACCACGATACCTCGGCAGAATCGACGGCTGCATCGGCAATGCAGCCTTTGACACCCTGGGGTGTGCATATCTACAAAACGATCTCAGAGTATCATACCCGACAATTATACGATGGAGGTACGCGAATGCAAAGGATCATGATAGTTGCTCTGTTTCTCCTGACGGCCAACCTGGCGATGGCCTCAGGAAGTTATACTGATTATAGCGTCGGCGGCGAGTCTTTTCAGGGATATTTCATCTCCGCCGGTGAAAACACTCCGCTGGTTGTCATTGTCCATGACTGGGACGGCCTGACCGACTATGAGGTGAAAAGAGCGCATATGCTGGCCGAGCTGGGCTACAGTGCTTTTGCTGTCGATCTTTTCGGCAAGGGAGTACGGCCGACGGAAACGGCGGAAAAGAAAAAGCTTACCGGCATGCTCTACAGCGACAGAGACCGGATGCGGGCGCTGCTTGAGGGAGGACTGCAGGAAGCTGCGGCCCGGGGCGGTAACCTCGACAACAGCGTTGTTATCGGCTACTGCTTTGGTGGTGCCGCAGTTCTTGAACTGGCCCGGTCCGGTGCCGACCTCAAGGCCTTTATTGCCTTCCACGGAGGGCTTACCACGCCTGATAATCAAAACTACGAGAAGGTCAAAGGGAAAATCTTCGTCTTTCACGGCAGTGCCGATACGGCCGTGACCATGGATCAGTTCGCCCAGCTGGCCAAGGATCTCGAAGCGGCGGGAGTGTATCACGAGATGACCACCTACTCCGGTGCTCCCCATGCCTTCACGGTGTTTGGTTCGTCGCGCTATCATGAAGATGCCGACCGAAAGTCGTGGCAGCGGTTTACCAGGTTTCTGAAAGACACTCTCTAAAAGTCTGTCGGAGTATGCCCTTTTCGCCCGTATCTTCGTTATTTCCAGAAAATCAATGCCCGCAATATCAATTTTATGGCTGTGCTTGATTTCCTGAAAATGCCTCGATCTGAACAAAAATGCCTATACTCCGACAAGCTCCTTGCAGCCTGTCGGATTTCTCGCCCGGATAGTGCACCAGTTGAGACGGGCTGCTCGTCGAGGGGATCTGTGATTGGCTATAGGGAACCAGTATGCCAATCACAGAAGCTGTGCATGCAGCCGGTAATGGTGTTTTCTATAGTATTGTCGTATCCGCCGCCTGTGGCAGATCAATGACGAAGCGGACGCCTGTCGTTTCGCCCTTCAGATTTTCCGCACTGACTCTGCCGCCGTGATATTCGGCAATCGTGCGGACAATGTAGAGCCCCAGGCCCAGATGCGGCCGGGAGTCTCCTGAAGAGCGCACGGAAACCATGGAGCTGAAGATTTCCTCGAGCATGTTCTCGGCAATAGCCGGTCCCTGGTTGACGATGGTCAGTTGGAGCTTCTCCCTCATCTGGACGAGGCCTATTTCAATCTCCGTCCCCGGTCTGTGGAAGGCCACCGCGTTTTCGATGACTTTGTCGAGCATTTGACGAATTCTGTCGGGGTCGCCCTCAACGATAATGTCTGTATCTTCCCGGTTATAGCTGAAGAGCACCGGCTTAAAAGATGTGCGCCAGCTGAAGTCGAGCCAGACGCCGATTGCTTCGGAGAGGTTGAAGGGCTCCTTGTCCCCCCGGCCGAGAGCGTTTTTAAGGCTGGTGGCATCGCGTATGGCGGTGAGCAGATCCTCCATGCGGCCGATGTCTCTGAGTGCCCAGGTGACATAGTCGTGGATGTGCTGCGGCTGCTCCTCCATTTCCTCTACCAGATTTTTCAGGGAGGCGGAGGCGCTTGCCAGGGGGGTGCGCATTTCGTGTTCGAGGTTGTCGGCCATCTTTTCGCGATAGTGGACCTGCTCTCTGAGCTGGCTGAGCATCGAGTGGAGGGTGCGGGAAAGATCGCCGATTTCATCGCCTGCGGCGGAGGGCGGTGAGAGCACTTCGATGGTACCGTTTTCACCGATGGCCGAAGAGGCCTGATCGCGGAGCTGGCGGATTCTGGAAGAGATGCGAAAGGCGAACAGCAACAGGCCGAAGCCGCCAAATAGTAGCAGCAGCAGGGTCAGGCCCAGGGATTCTTCGATAACTCTGTTTTTCAGGGCCAGGATGGAGTTGGTGGTCTGTTCGACCACCACGGCGCCGACAATGGCGTTGTTTTCGTAGAGGGGAGTAACGGCAGCCATTATTTCCACCTCGCCGTCGGCTATGCGATAGCTGGTGATCAAGCTCGCTCCGCCCAGAGCCTCTTCGATCCCGTGAAGATCAAGAGGGGAAGGCTGAGGGCCGGGATCGTCGAAAGAGGTGGACAGCGGTTCGGTAAAAAGGGAGTAGATCAAGGAGAGCAGCCTGTTCACCTGCCTCAGAACCCTATTCTGGTTGGGGAATTGGCCGTTATTGTCCTGCTCGAGAACAAGAGAGCCGTAGCTGGCGCGGACATGCCGGTTGGAATCGACCACTTGAATTTTTGACTGCGGCCGGTTCAGCGCTGCGAGAATATCCTCAATATCGTCGGAGGGCGGCAACAGCCAGCCGATTTTATCCGGATGGTTGATGCTGGCGGTGCCGATGACGGTTTCTATCTCACGCCGGCGCTGGTTGTCGACATCGGCAATGGCGAAGGCCAATCTTCTGCCGACCAGAACCAGCGGTATACGTATTTCCAGGATATACCCGGAGGCGGTGGTTTCCCAGACGCCTTGAATGCGGGATTCGAGTCTGGCCGGCAGGATGGTGTCGAAGTCGCGTGAGGTGTGGTAGCCGTTGACCCAGCCGGGCTCCGTCGCGGCGATGAGGTAGCGGTTGAGATTGCCGTCGCCGTCTTCAACGGCAATCTGCAGATGATCCGATCTGTCGAGGGCCAGAGAGTTTTTGTCCCTGAATACCTGCGTATCGTCGTCGACGACGAAAAGGGCGTAAAGATACCCCTCCCTGATACCGCTGAGGTATCTGAAACCGGCATCCCCTTCTTTGAATTCTTCTGATGAATCAAGAACATGATCACGGCCAAAAACAAGGGCATTGTTCAGATGAGGCTGCCAGTCGTCGACCTTGCCGTTGAGCCGCATGGGCGAGCTCAACTGGAGGATGTAGAGATCGCGTTGACGGTCAAGCGAGTGGAAGCGCTCGCGGTCGAACAACCCCTGCCGGCCGGAGAGGGCCTGGGCCACGGCCCTTGCTGAAAACATAAGCGCCTCTTTCCTGCTCTCCAGCAGCGAGGTCTGGACGATGGCTGCAAGCCGTACGCCTGTGTAGGGGATGGCCAGGAGCAGTAAAGAGATGAGGGCCAGCTTCAGCCGCAGCGAGATGCGCATGACACAGTGAGCGATGTTGAAAAAAGAAAAGACACTGCCGGCCGGGAATCTGAGACTCGCATATCATTCCACCCAACGATAGCCCATGCCGTATTCGGCACGGATGCAGTCGAACAGGGGATCGAGTTCCCGGAATTTTTCCCGGATCCTTCTGATATGGGCGGCGATGGCGTTGTTGGTCACCACCACACTGGCCGCCTCCATCAACTGTGCATGTGACTTGACATGTCCCGGATGCTGCACCAGTGACAGCAGCAGCCAGAATTCGGTGAGGGTCAGGTTCAGCGGTGCATCTTTCCAGAAAACCTCTTTTCTCTGTTCCTGCAGACGAAGGCTGCCCGAATGGATAACCTTTTCTTCCTGGGGTGAATTTCCCTTGAGAACTTCCATCATTTTGAACAGTGTGGCGATTCTCACCGGCAGAAAATCAAGGGTGGTGGTGTTCTTGGTAAGATAGTCCCAGGCACCCAGGCGCAGGCCGGAGACCTTGTCCAGATCAGAGTCCCGGGCGGTGAGAAAGATTATAGGCAGCGTCGGCGAGGCCTTTCGTATCTCCCGGCAGAGCTCGAAGCCACCTTCCATCTCCTCGCCGAGCATGATATCGAGAATGGCCAGATCCGGCAGCTGACGGGCAAAGGCAGCCTGGGCTTCGCTCCTGCCGGAGTAGCTTTCCACGTGGTAGCCCTGGCGCTTGAGGGCCTGTGAATAATTGGCCCGGAGTCGCTCGTCGTCCTCCACAAGTGCTATGGTGTATGCCATATTCGCCTCACCGGTTCGAAAAAGGATTTCAATACTGCCGAATTCGCAGCAGCAGACTAATCCGAGCATGGACCTTCCCGCAATAAGAAAAGCACCGGCAATGGTGCTGTCATTTTTCATCATAATTGCTTTCCCCTTTATCACTTTTCCTTCAGCACTCTGTCACCCTGACAGGGTTTTATGGAGTCAGCAGCAAAGAAAGCAGTGCGCGGCAAAAAACGACACTCCTCAGACTCCTTGGATATCATATGAAAAAAGACACCAGGACGACAGGCAAGACCACGGTTCACTTCGAAGGCGGCGACCCCGGCACCATTCTCATAATCGTCTACCTGGCGGCTATCGTCTTTTTCGTTCTTTTGGGGAGCTTTAGCCAGGCCGGAGAAGCACGGGCGCAGTCTGACTGGCAGAAGGTGCGCATGGATGATGTGGCCGGCGGCGAGCTGCTGGTACGATCCGGCGACGGGGATCTGTATGCCAGAACGCCGCTGCTTCATCAGCAGGTGGATATAACCATACATGGCATGATCGCAGAAACGGTTCTGCGTCAGCGTTTCAAAAATGACAGCGATCAGTGGCTGGAAGCGGTTTACGTTTTTCCCCTGCCCGAGGAGAGCGGCGTAACGCACATGCGCATGCGCGTCGGAGACAGGGTGATCATCGGCAGGATCAAGGAGAAGAACGATGCCAGAAAAACCTATCTCAAAGCGCGCGAGGAAGGCCGTAAAACCTCACTGCTCGCCCAGAAGCGTCCAAATATTTTTTCCATGGCCGTGGCCAATATTCCGCCGGCAGGCGAAATCGAAGTGGAGATCGGCTACCAGGATACGGTGCGGCTTGACGGCGGCACCTTTAGCTATCGTTTTCCGATGGTTGTCGCCCCACGCTACATTCCCGGCTCAGCCATCGACCAAGGGGAGCAGCCGTTGTCCTTTGACGAAGGCGGCTGGGCCGTCACCACCGATATGGTCCCCGATGCCCCAGAGATTACACCGCCGGTAATGGCGGATGGGGGAGAGAGAATACATCCGGTGGAGCTTTCGCTCACCCTGAAAGCGGGCTTTCCTGTCCGGGATCTTTCCAGCCTCTACCATGGAGTGGAAATCCACAAAGAGGATGCGCAGTTCTACCGCCTGCGTTTCGACGGCAGGGTCTATGCCGACCGCGATTTCGTCATCGAATATAGGGCTGCCAATACCGATAGGGTCGCTGCAGCACTCTTCACCGAAAACAGAGGGGATGACAGGTATGGATATCTCCTCGTCAATCCGCCGGTGAAGGCGCTGCAGAGTCCGCTGCCGCGAGAGCTCGTTTTCGTCATCGATGTTTCCGGTTCCATGGCCGGCGCTTCCATTCGCCAGGCTAAAACGGCGCTGGCCCATGCAATTGAAGGCCTCGCGCCACGTGACAGCTTCGATATCATCGCCTTCAACTCTACCGCCTGGAACTTGTTCGACCGGGTGCTCGAAGCCACCGATGAAAATAAGGACAAAGCGCTGCGAGGGCTGCGGCGCCTGCGGGCCGACGGTGGAACCGAAATAGCAGCGGCGCTTGAGCGTGCCCTTGGCGATAGTGACGGCAGCAGCAACCGAAGCCGCTTGCGGCAGATAGTCTTTTTGACAGATGGCGCAGTGGGCAACGAACGGGCGCTTTTTACCATGATAGCCAAACGGCTCGGCGACGCCAGGCTCTTTACCGTCGGCATCGGCTCTGCGCCGAATTCCTACTTCATGACACGGGCGGCAGCTGCCGGCCGTGGCAGCTATTGCCACATAGGCCGGATCGAAGAGGTGGAAACGAAGATGGCCGCCCTTTTTGAAAAACTGGCAAAGCCGGTGATGACAAACCTTGAACTTGTAGCGACCGATGGTTCCGCCATGGAAATATACCCCCATCCTTTACCCGATCTCTATCACGGCGAGCCCGTCGTAGCTGTTTTTAAAGGCCGGCGGCCAGTGGGAACGCTCGATCTCCGCGGCTCCATTCTGGGCCGGCCCTGGAGTACGCAGATCGAGGTGGCTGCAGGAGCGCAGCGCAGCGATTCCGGCGTCGGTATTGCAACTCTGTGGGCGCGGAAGAAGATCCGCAGCCTCATGGACGGACTGCACCAGGGTGCAGTCGAAGAAGCGGTGCGCCGGCAGGTGACAGAGACAGCTTTGGAGCATCACCTGGTTAGCCGCTACACCAGTCTGGTGGCTGTGGAGGAGCAGGTGGCAAGGCCCGAAGCGGAGGAGTTGTCCCGTGCGCAGATGAAAACCAATCTACCGCAGGGCTGGCAATACACCAAGGTCTTTGGTACCGCCGCCCAGACCGGAACCCGCTCCCGTCTGGTACTGGCCGTGGGTTTTCTGCTGGTTGCCGCAGGTGTGCTGATGGTGCGCCGTGGCCGACCCAAGACAATGCAGGTGAGGGTGCCATGAGCGCCAGGTCTTGCAGATTCATTGGGTTTGTGCTGATTGTCTTTGCCAGTCTTTTGATAAGCGACGGCCTCTATATCAAGCTCAAGGCGGTTGTGGCCCAGCATCTGCTGCAGAGGGCCTGGCAGCAGAGCCTTGCCCAGGCAAGGCCGGTAAAGCCCTGGCCCTGGGCGGATACCTGGCCGGTTGCCCGTCTGCGGGTAGAACGCCTGGGCGTCGACTGCATCGTCTTGGAAGGGGAAAGCGGTGAGGTGCTGGCCTTCGGGCCGGGGCATCTGAGCGGCAGCACGCCGCCGGCGGCCGAAGGCAACTGCGCCCTGGTCGGTCACAGGGATACTTCCATGAGCTTTCTCGCCGATATTGAAAAAGGCGATGTCCTCACTTTACAGAATGTCGGCGATCAACAGCGCCGTTATGAGGTGGTTTCCACCGTTGTCAAAAAACAACAGGAGCTGTTGGTGGAAGAGACCGTGACACCGTGGCTGACACTCATTACCTGCTATCCCTTCCATTCCGTGGCCAGCGGCGACCTGCGGTTCGTCGTTTTCGCCAGGGAACGCCAAACGCTTACTGGCGAGTTGGCGGAGCACGGGGCTGCAGGGTTGGCACATCGCCTTTGAGAGACCGCCGGCCCCGCTATTTTTGTGCCAACTGCTGCCGGTACCTCCCGCCTGCCGTAATCGTCTTCTCATCCAAGCATAATATGCCTCCGGGGCTCTTCTGCTGCCATGGGAAAGCTCTGAGCAGATTCGTCTTTTCGCACTGTTTTCGAAAGCGTACTTTTAATGAGGGTTGCCGGTATATGCCTATACAGACGGCAGGTGCTGGCAGTATGCGCAGGGTGCATACACTTGAGAAAAACGGTGTCGAGAGTCGTGAAAGAAATGGTGATCTGGTGTATATAAAGAGTACGGGAGAAATTTTACA
>JGI12210J13797_11125704_pt1 | contig 35967 bp, 21 predicted proteins | sample ElkSlonscriptome_3_FD_13797 | JGI IMG/M metagenome (IMG submission 13797) | reverse complement strand
ACAGACTGGGTCACAGACTGGCGGTGCCGCCGGCCGACTCACCGCCGTCGATGACGAGGTTGGAGCCGGTGATGAAGGGGGCCTCGTCCGAGGCGAGGAAGGCGACCAGCGCGGCTATCTCGGCCGGGTCCGCGTGCCGTCGCAACGGGATGCGGGCATTCAGCTCGGCCATCTGCTCGGCGCTGTACTCGGCCTCCTGCATCGGCGTGAGCACATAGCCGGGGCTGATGCAGACCACGCGCAACGCCGGGGCAAGCTCCAGCGCCAGCGTGCGGGTCAGCTCGATGACCCCGGCCTTGGCGGCGTTATAGTCGGCGTAGCCAGGCATGCCGAGCAGGCCGCTGACCGAGCCCATGTTGATGATGACGCCTTGGCGCATGCGCCGTGCCGCGGCCTGGGCGCAGTGGAAGACGCCGTCGAGGTCGACCGCCAGCGTGCGCCGCCAATGCGACGGCGGCAGCTCAAGAAACGGGCTCGGCGCGCTGATGCCGGCATTATTGAACAGCAGGTCCAGGCCACCCAGGGCCTGCTCGATCTTGGTGAAGGTCTGCTCCACGGCCTGTGCATCGCTGACGTCGGCGGCAAGGGTCAGGACCTCGGGATGGGCGGCCTTAAGCCCCCGGCAGCCGTCGGCGTCCTGATCGATCACGGCCACTCGTGCGCCTTCCTCAAGCAGGCGCCGGACGGCGGCCAGCCCGATCCCGCGAGCGCCGCCGGTGATGATGGCGCGTTTGCCTTTCAGTCCGCGCATGCTCATCGGCCCTCGCCCTGTCCGGCACTAGCCTCGTCGAGCGGGACTTCCGGCGACGGGTAGGTGCGATCCGACCAAGTCATCTCCATGCCTGAGCCCCCTTTTTGGTAGTGCATGACGCACAGGTAAGAGCGTTTGATGCCGGCGTCGCGGGCGAGCCCTTTTAGGTGCTCGGTCTGCTCGACGGTAAAGAGTCCCTTGGCCGGCAGCCAGTCGAGGGCCTCGTAATAGTCGAGGCTCGCCCTGCTGGAGACGATGCGGATGCTGCCGTCGAGGTGCTTTCGGGCAAGCTCGGCGAGCATGAACGGGCCTTCATCGTCGCCGGGGGCGGCGGTGACGAGTTGAAAACGGCCATCGGGGGCGAGGATGTCCGCGAGGCCGTTGAAGATGTTGTCGATAAAATCGAGCCCGAACGGGCCGGCCGCGGAGTGGTAGAAGAATGCCTGATCCGGGGGCGTCGGCTCGAATGGCGGGTTGGAGAAGACGAAATCGAAGGTCTGGCCGGCGACCGGGCGCAGGACCTCCTCGGGGTCGCCGTCGATGATCCTGATGCGATCCTCAAGCCCGTTCATGACGATATTGAAGCCGGCGGTGTTCTTTGCCCGCGGGTTGATCTCCAGTGCCGTGACCTGGGCCGCGCCGGCGCGGGCGACGCCGATGGACAGAACCCCGGAGCCAAGCCCGATTTCCAAGGCATTGGCGCCCTTGATCCGCTCGCGGTCCAATTCGTCGAGAAAGAGCTGCTGCTCCGGGTAGATCGGAAAGACCTGGTCGATCTCCTGATAGTCGAGCCGGTCGGTGACGACGCCGTAATCATTGATCCGGGTGAGTCGCTTGCGCGCCAGCACGGCTTGCAGGTTCTCCTTCGGGCTTGCCAAAGGGGTCATCTTGAAGTCTCCTATCGGGGGGGCCGTGATGGCCTTGATTGTCGTTTCAGCCACAATGCTCGGGAGGCAGAGCGTTCGCCCTTATTCCCAGGCCGTAGGCGCGGTTGGCCGGTGCGATGAGCAAGGCCGATTGCGCTTCGCTTGTCCAGCCTTCAGCACTGCCGCGTCTTGGGGTTTAGGGTCACAACGGCGCCGGGTTGCGATTGTCTTCTTTGAAGACCAGACAGTCGCCGATGGCCAGCACGTCGATCTCGGTCTTGAGGAAGGTGGCGATGGCGTCCTCTGGGGTGCAGACGATCGGCTCGCTGTCGTTGAATGAGGTGTTGAGCACGATCGGCACGCCGGTCAGCTTCTGAAACTCGCTGATGACGCGGTGGTAGCGGGGATTGGTCTCGCGGCGCACCGCTTGGGTGCGACAGGAGCCGTCCACATGCACCACGGCCGGTATCCGCTCGGCCTTGTCGGCGCGGGCGGGGTAGGTCATGAGCATGTAGTCGCCGGCGCTGGTCGGCTTGGCGATCTCGAACCAGGCATCGGCCTCCTCGGCCAGCACGCTCGGCGCCAGCGGGCGGAAGTATTCCCGATGCTTGACCTTGGCGTTGAGGATGTCGCGCATTCGCGGGTGGGTCGGGTTGGCCAACAGGCTGCGGTTGCCCAGCGCCCGGGGGCCAGTCTCCATGCGGCCCTGGAAGAAGGCGACGATCTTGTCCTGGTTGATGAAGCCCGCGACCTCTTCTTCCAGTCGGTCGCTGACGCGATAGCGCAGGCCCTTGGTCCGCAGCGCCTCTTGGATGCGTTCGGCGGAGAAGGCCGGCCCCCAGTAGGCGTGATCCATGCTGCCGCGGTCGGTCTCGCCGAGCAGGTTGTGGCGAATCCAGTAGGCGGCGCCGATCGCCGTGCCGGCATCGTGCGAGGTGGGCTGGACGAACAGCCGCTTGAACGGCCCGTGCTCGAAGACGAAGCTGTTGGTGACGCAGTTCAGCGCGACGCCGCCGGCCAGGCAGAGGTTCTCGGAGCCGGTGGTCTTGTGCAGGTATTGGACCATGTGCAGGACCAGTTCGTTAGTCAGGGCCTGCAGCGCCGCGGCGATTGCCTCATGATCACCGCTCAGCGCCTCGTCGGGCTGGCGGCGAGGCAGCCCGAGCAGTTGCTCCAGGCCGTCCAGGTAAGCATTCGGCGGGTAGTATTCCAGGCGGCCGAAGCGTACCAGGTCGTGGTCGATGACGAAGGTCCCGTCCGACAGCAGCTCGAAGATGCGTTGAAACTGCCCCAGGAAGCGCTTCGGGTCGCCGTAACTGGCCAGGCCCATGAGCTTGGCCGCGTCGTAGATGCCGAAGCCGAGATAGAGCGAGACGACCTCCCACAGCAGACCCAGCGAGGACGGGTAGGGGATGCCTTGGAGACGCCGCAACCGGTGCCCGCTGCCGTGGAAAAAGACTGCCGTCTCGTCCTCGCCGGTGCCGTCGATGGACAGTACCCCGGCCTCGTCGAAGGGCGACGGATAGTAGGCCGAGGCGGCATGGGCGCCGTGATGATCGACCCAATGAAAGCGGGCGTCGAAGCCGAGCTTGCGCAGCCCGCCCGGGACCCGCTCCAGGGCCTGCTGGCCGCGCTCCCATTCGGCATCGTCGAGCCATTCCTCGCCGAAGGCGCCGGTGGCCAGGCGCTCCTTGCGGTGGTCGAACTTGGCCGGCACCGCCGAGTAGCCGATATGCGCGACATCGCCAGGACCAATCCCGGCCTCGGCCAGGCAATAGCCGATGGACTCGAGCGGAAACTCGTCGGGGTTGTCGATCAGCACCTGCTTGCCGTGCTTGATCCGGTTGAAGCGCTCCTCTTCCGCGATGGCGATGAGTTGTCCGTCCTTGATCAGGCAGGCGGCCGATTCGTGGAAGAGGGCATTGATGCCGAGTATGTACATGGCGCTGAAATCGATCCTCTCAGTAACGAGTCAGAAGAATGAAGTGAATACAATCGGTATCGGCATCGCTATCGGTATCCTTGTCGTAATCGACCCCGACCCCGACCCCGACCCGATCCCGCCCCACTCGTTGTTCGCAAGTCGGCGGGGCTGCACTAGACCCGCCCCTCGGCATGAGTCAAGCAGCCGCGCAGCCGCTCGGCAAGCCGCTCGACATGGGGCGGATAGGTCATGGTGGTGTGGCTGCCGGGGACGATTTGCGCCCGCACGGGAGCGAGCTCGGACCAGCCTTTGATGATCTGCTCGCGCTCGCTCGCCGGGGCCTCCTCGGCCAGCAGCAGGTCGAGCGGGCGCGCGATGACGCTGCCTGGGTGGTATTCGGTCTGGTTGTTGATGCGAAAGACCTCGAACAGGGCGCGCACCTGCGCCGTCGTCGCGCCGGCGGGCAGGGCTTCCAGTCGCTCCAGGGCCACCCGCAGGGCGTCCAGGCGTTGCGCCGGGTCGAGGACATCGAGCTGTTCGACACGCAGCGCGGTGGGCCGGTCGAGCTCCTCGGCGAACAGGCCCTCGAAGATGCACATCAACTCTGGCTCCGTGGCGCGCGGCAGCGGCATCGAAGGCGGGAGCGTATCGAGGATGGCGAGCATGCCGACGTGGGCGCCGGCCCGGCACAGCTGCTGGGCGATCTCGAAGGCGACCAGGCCGCCGAACGAGTGGCCCGCCAGGTGATAGGGTCCCTCCGGCCAACGCGCGCGTAACTGCGCGATGTGGTGGGCGGCGGCCGCCTCGACCGTGGCGTGCGGGGGCTGTTTGCCGTCCAAGCCGAGGGACTCCAGGCCGCAGCAGGGCCGGTCAGTGCCCAGCGCCCGCACCAGGGGGTGAAAATAGAACACATTTCCGCCATCGCCCGGTATGCAGAACAGCGGGGCCTTATCGCCCCGCGGCTGCAGCGCGATCAGGGTCGACCAGGTCCACTCCGGATGGGCCTGCTCCAGGAAGCCGGCCATCTGGGCCACGGTCGGATAGCGAAACAGGGCCTGCAGCGGCAGCTCGGCGTCGAAGGCGTCGCTGATCCGCGCGGCCAGGCGGACCGCCAGCAGCGAGTGGCCGCCGAGCTGGAAGAAGTCGTCAAAGATGCCGATCTCGGGGTTGTCCAGCAGGTCGCGCCAGATCGCGAGTAGGTCCTGCTCGGTGACGCTGCGCGGATGCCGCGCCGCCGCCGGCGCGCTCGCCGCCGATGGCTCGGGCAGGGCCTTGCGGTCGATCTTGCCGGTCGGCGTTAGCGGCAGCTGTTCGAGCACGACGAAGGCGCCGGGGATCATCCAGCTGGGTAGGCGCGCGCGCAGGTGCTCGCGTAGGATGGCCGGAAAATCGCCGCCAACATCGCCCGTGAAGCCTTGCAGGCTCGCCTCGGTCTGTTCGGCATGCGGCTCGGCGACCGGTACCAGATAGCCGATCAGGCGCTTCTGGCCGGTGTCGTCGGTGCGCGGCAGCACGACGGCTTGATCGACGGCGGGATGCATGGTGATGGCCGCCTCGATCTCGCCGAGTTCGACGCGGAAGCCGCGCACCTTGACCTGGCGGTCCATACGCCCGACGAATTCCAGCCTGCCGTCGGCGCGCCAGCGGGCGCGGTCGCCGCTGCGATACAGGCGCTCCCCGTTCTGCCAAGTGATGAAGCGCTCCGCCGTCAGCTCCGGTCGATTCCAATAGCCGCGGCCGATGCCGGTGCCGCCGATGCAGAGCTCGCCGGGGACGCCGATGGGTACTGGATTGAGCCGCGCGTCCAGCACGAATGCGCGGGTGTTCGCCAGCGGTCGGCCGATCGGCAAGGGGTTCTCGCCGGGGCGCACCCGGTGGCTGGTGGCGGTCACCGTGGTCTCGGTCGGGCCGAAGGCGTTGGTGACCTCGATGCCGCGCGCGAGCAGCCGGTCGACGTCCTCGGCGCGCAGCACGTCGCCGCCACTAGCGATGAGACGCAGGTCCGCGAGCGCGTCCGCGCGGCTGTTGCAGTACTGCACCAGCAGCGGCGCAGCACAGAGCAGGCTGGCGCGGTGGCGGATGGCGTCATCGACGATGGCGTCGATCCCCGTTGGGTCGCCGCACAGCACCACGCTCGCGCCGACGCTCCAGGCCGGAAAGACCTCCTCGATGCACATGTCGAAGGCGATGCTGCCGTGCAGCAGGGCGCGGTCGGCGGCGGTCATCCGCGCCCAGGGGACGAACGCCTGTACATAGCCGAAGACGTTGCGATGCTCGATGACCACGCCCTTGGGCACCCCGGTGGAGCCGGAGGTATACATGATATAGGCGATGTCGTCGGCGCGTGTCCGGCAGGGGAGGTCGCTGCCGTCGCGCTCGCGCGAGGCGCGCACCGCCTGGTCCAGATCGATTGGGATCATCTCGCCCGTCCGGTCCGCGCCGAGCAGCCCGGGCTCGGTGATCAGGGCAAAGGGGCGCGCGTCGGCCAGGATCAGGCCAATGCGTTGCCCCGGCCAACTCGGATCGACGGGGACATAGCCGAAGCCGGCCTTGAGGATGCCCAGGATGACGACGAGCAGGTCGGCCGAGCGCCCGATACAGACGCCGATCAGCGGTGTCGGCCGATCCGGCGCTGGGGCATCCATCCCGAGCGCATTCTGAGAGGGCAGGGGCGGGGGCGTCAGCTCCAGCAACTGGCGCGCTAGACGGTTGGCCCGCGCATTGAGCTCGGCATAGCTCAGGCGTTCGCTGTGCTCGGGGGCGATGCCGGGCCGGGCAACGATCAGCGCCGTAGCATCCGGGGTGCGCGCCGCCTGCCGCTCCAGCAGGGTCTGGATGCAGCCCTCGGCCGCCTGCCGGGAGAGGGGCGGGTTCCAATCTTCCAGCAGCACGCGGCGTTCGGCCTCGGTCAGCAGCGGCAGCGCGGTGATGGCGCGATTCGGGTCGGCGAGGACGGCGTTAGCGAGCACCCGCAGGTGCCCGGCCATGCGCTCGATGCTGTTCGGCTCGAACAGCGCGCGGCTGTAGTCGAGCCAGCCCGATAGGCCGTCGTCGGTACGCACCAGCTCTAGGGCAAGGTCCAGCTCCGAGCTGTCGCGTCCGGCGTCGATCCAGCGTCCCCCTGCCTCGCCCAGTGCATAGTCCCGGGCGGCGGGATGCGAGTCGGCGTACTCCACCGTCAGCATGACCTGGCACAGCGGGGCGTGGCTCAGGCTGCGCTCGACCTTCAGCGCCTTGACCAGCTGCTCGAAGGGGATGTCCTGGTGGGCGTAGGCATCCAGCGTGGTGCGCCGCAACCGCGCAAGCAGCCCGACGAAGGACGGGTCTCCGCTGAGGTCCGCGCGCAGCGCCAAGGTGTTGACGAGGCTGCCGATCAGCGGCTCCAGACCTGGGTGATGCCGATTGGCGCTTGGGGTACCGATGACGATGTCGTCCACGTCGCTCCAGCGTCGCAGCAGCACGGCCCAAAGGGCCAGCAGGGTTTGAAACAGCGTCGCCCCGTGCTGGCGGCCGAGCTGCTCCAGGCGCGCCGTCGTCTCCGCATTCAGCCGGATCGGCAGGCTGGCGGCGGCGGTGTCCTGGACCGAGGGTCGGGGATGATCCGTCGGCAGGTCGAGCAGCGTCGGTGCGCCAGCGAGCTGCGCTTGCCACCAGTCGAGCTGGCGGCGCCACTCGGCGCCCTCGGCGAGCCGGCGTTGCCACAGGGCATAGTCGGCATATTGCAGCGGCAGCGGCGGCAGCGTCGGCTCGCGCGCGCCGAGGCGGGCGCGATAGGCGGCGTCCAGCTCTTGGGTCAGCAGCGTCAGGGACCAACCGTCGGCGACGATATGGTGCAGGCCGATGAGCAGAACCTGATCGGCCTCGTCCAGCCGGGCCAGGGCGGCTCTCAGCAACGGCCCCTGCGTCAGGTCGTAGGGGCGTGCCGCGCGCTCGCGCAGGGCGGTAGTGGCGGCGTCGAGGCGATCTCCACGCGGCAGGCCGCTTAGGTCGATGGGCTCGATGGCGATGGTGATTTGTTCGCTGATCTGCTGCCGGGGGACGCCGGCGGTCGCCGCAAAGCAGGTGCGCAATACCTCATGGCGTGCGATCACCACGGCCAGGGCATCGGCCAGCGCGGTGGTGTCCAGCGGACCGCGCAGGTGCAGCAGCAGGGCCAGGTTGTAGGCGTCGGCGCCGCCCTCCAGTTGGGCCAGGAACCAGAGCCGCTCTTGGGCAAAGGATAGCGGCAGCGCAGCGGGGCGCGGTTGGGCTGTCGGCACGCTCGAGCTTGCGCGCAGCAGGTCGATGATCTCGGCCTTGTGCGCACGCAATGCGTCGGTGTCAGCCGCATTGAGGGCGTCGCGGGGCGCGCGCACGCGCAGGCGGTCGCCGTCGAGGCTCAGCCGAATGCCGCGCTGCTCAAGCTTGGCCATGAGTTCGGTGATGGTGCTCACAGCAGCAGGTCGACCTCGTCGTCGTCGCCAAGCCCCTGGCGCTGGCTCTGGTCTTGGGCCTCGACCCGCGCCGCCAGCCGGGCGATGCTAGGATGGTCGAACAGGACCCGGATCGGCAACACGACACCGAGTTCGGCCTGGATGCCGGTGATGACCCGAGTTGCCAGCAGCGAATGGCCGCCGAGCTGGAAGAAGTCGTCATGGCGACCGATCCCGTCGCGTTCGAGCACATTGGCCCAGATCGCCACCAGGGTCCGCTCCAGCTCGGTCTCCGGAGGCTGCGCGGTCGGCTCCCCGGTCGGCTCGCTCGGCGTCAGTCCAATCAGCGACTGGCGATCAACCTTGCCGTTGGGGGTCAGCGGGAGGCGGTCAAGCAAGGTGAAGGCGCTCGGCACCATATAGTCAGGCAAGGTCTGGCCGAGGTGCTGGTGCAGCGCGGTTGGGGTCGGGGCCGGGCTCAGCGGCGCCGCGGTGGCGACATAGGCGGCCAGGCGCGGGCCGGTCGGGTGGTCCTGGAGCAGCACCACCGCATCCTCGACCGCCGGGTGTCCGCCTAGCGCGGCCTCGATCTCGCCGAGCTCGATGCGGAAGCCGCGCAGTTTGACCTGGCTGTCGCCACGGCCGAGGTATTCGATGTCCGGCCGCTGATCGCCCTTGTCATCGCTCCGGTGATCGCCGTCGGCGTCTCGCGGCTTAGACAGCGGCAGCCAGCGCGCCCGATCCCCGGTTCGGAACAGACGCCCGGGACCGAAGGGGTTAATGATGAAGCGCTCGCGGGTCAGCTCCGGGCGCCCGCGATAGCCGCGCGCCAAGCAGGCACCGCCGATGTAGAGTTCGCCGACCACCCCGGGCGATACCGGTTCGAGGTGCGGGTCGAGGATATAACAGCGTAGGTTGTCGATCGGTCGGCCGATGGGTACCTGGGCCGGCCCCGGTCGGCGCGGGTGCCCGTCGGCCGCCGCCAGCGCAGCCGTGTCGTAGCAGGTGACATCAGCGGCGACCTCCGAGGAGCCGTAGAGGTTGATCAGCCGGGCCTGTGGCAATGCCGCGTAAAAGCGCTGCACCAGCGCCATGGGCAGGGTCTCGCCGCTGCAGACCCAGTGGCGCAGCATCGGCAGCCGCTGCCGCAAGTCTGATTCGGCGTCCAGCCGCGCGTCGAGCAGGGCCCGCAGCAACGAAGGCACCAGCACGATGCGCGTGACCTCGTAGCGGGCCAGGGCATCGATCAGGCGCGGCACATCTTTGACCAGCAGGTCCGGCAGGATGACCGAGGAGACGCCCGCGAGCAGCGGGCCGAAGATCTCCCAGACCGAGTCGACGAACGACAGCGCGGTCTTCTGGCAGCAACGCTCGTGCGCCCCGAACGGCTGCGTGCGCCACATCCAGGTCAGCCGGTTGTCGGTGGCCCCATGGGTCGCTTCGACGGCCTTGGGTTGACCAGTTGAGCCCGAGGTGTAGATGACGTAGGCGAGGTCGTCCGGCTGCGGCGCGGGCAGTTGCTGGGCAGCGGCGTTGGGCTCCATGTCGATGTCTTCGATGCGCAGCACGCGGGTCTGGGCGTCCGCCAGTCGCGTTAGCAGCGCTTCCTCGCCGAGCAACAGCGCGGCACCGGAGTCCGCGAGCATGTAGGCCAGGCGCTGCGGCGGATAGGACGGGTCCAGCGGCAGGTAGGCGGCGCCGGTCTTGAGGATGCCGAGCAGAGCGGCGACCATGTCGATCGAGCGCTCCAGGAAGACTCCGACCAGGTCGTCGGGACCCATGCCCTCGGCCAGCAGCCGCCTGGCGATGCAATCCGCCCGAGCGTCGAGGTCGCGGTAGCTGATGCTGGCATCGGCCCTGTCCTCAGGGTGCTGAATCAATGCGATTCGCCCCGGCGTCGCCGCCGCTTGGCGCGCGAAGCGCTGAGCCAGCCCGATTATGCGCTCGTCCGCCGCTGGCGCGATGATGGCCTCAGCGGGCGCGGCCCATCGCTCCAAGATCTCCGCCCGCTGGTCGGGGCGCAGGGCCGACAGCCGGCAGAGCGGACGCGCGGGATCATTGAGCATGTCGCCGAGCAGCGTCGTCATAGCGCTGATCAGCCGCTCGATGCTCTCGGGCAGGAGCCGGTTGGCGTCATAGGTGAACTGCCCGCTGAGTTCGCCGGCCATGTCGAAGACCGACAGCGACAGCGCCTCCGGTGTCCCGCGCTGGCCGATGGCGAGCGTCTCGGCGAACAGGCTCGGCGCCCGCGCTGGTCGGCGTGCCGCATCAAGGATAAAGCCGACCGTCGGTGCGGCGGACGCGGCCCCGCTCTCTTTGAGCAGACGCAGAACCTCGGAGAAAGGGAACAACTGGTGCTCGAAGCATCGGCCCAACTGATGCTGTGTGCGCTCCAGCAGCTCCGCAAAGCTTGGGTTCCCGCCGAGGTCCGCAACCAGGCAGAGCGGATTGATGAAATATCCGGCGGTCCGTTGCCAGCCGGCCAGATGCCGGACCGCCGTGGGCGTGGTCACGACGAAGCGCTCCTGGTCGGTGAAACGGCCGACGGCGACCTGATAGGCGGATAGCAGGAGCGTGAACAGCGAGACCCGATGCTCGCCGACAAAGGCCCGTAGCCGCGCGACCAGGTCTGGAGCGAAGGCAAAGTCCAAGGTCACCGGGCGATAACCGTCGTTGCTGGCGGCCAGGTCGGCTGGTAGGCTCGGCGATTGCGGCCAGTGCGAGATCAGCTCGCCCCAGAAGGTGCGTAGTTGCGAGTCTTGCGCGGCAAGACTGTCCTGCTCCCAGCGCACGAAGTCGCGATAGGTCAGGGCGGAGGCGTCTTCCCGGGTCGTCGGCGGCGCGGACGCTCCGGCCTGGGCGGCCCGATATAGGGCCTCCAGGTCTTCGATCAGCACCTCCTGGGTCAGGAAGTCGGATGCGATGTGATGCAGGCTCCAGTGCAGCAGGCGTTGCGTCCCGCCACCCGTCGTGCCGGTGCGCAGCACGGTGGTGCGCATGACCGGGCCGTTGACGAGGTCGAAGGGCCGATCCGCCTGCTCCGCGACCCAGCGCTCGATCTGCTCGACGCTCCAGTTCGGCGCGTCCTGCACCGGCAGCGCGAGGCGCAGCCCGTCTTCGACGTACTGCAGCGGCGCCGCGTCGTCCTGCGCCACTGGGTAGCTGGTGCGCAGCACCGGATGGCGGTCGAGCAGCCATTGCAGCGCCTGGTGTAGGGCGTCGAGATCGACGTCGTCGCGCAGCCGGGCAACCAGATAGAGGTTGTAGATGGTCGCCTCGGGATCGAGTCGCCAGGCCATCCACAGCCCTTGCTGGCCGGCACTGAGCGGATAGCGCCCCGGGTGCTCGGCCTGTTCCGTCAGCCAGGCCAGCAGCTCTTTTTTATGTGTACGCAGGGCCTCCAGCGTTTGCGGTTGCGCGCTGCCTCGGGGCGCACGGTAGTGCAGCTGCCCGTCGATGAGTTCAATTTGCTCGCCGCGCGCACGCAGGTCGTCGAGGAGTTCGACGATGTTCAGGCCATGGGTGTTCACAGAATTACGCTTGTCCACTCGCTGTCTCCCGCGGGGTCGCCCGCGTCGGGTACCGCGGGGCCTGCTGGGGCCTCGGCGCCAACCGGGGGCGGGCCGAGCTGTGTCGCGCCCTCCGCGGCCATGGTGTTGATGGGGATGCCCTGGAGCATGCGCGGTAGCGGAAGTTGCAAACCCAGGTCGCGTCGCAGCCGGTTGCGCAGCTCGATCAGCATCAGCGAATCGAAGCCCAGCGCGAGCAGGTTTGCGTCCGGGTCGATGGCCTCGCTCTCGGACCGGCCGAGGACCGCGGCGACCAGCCCGGGCAGGTGGCGTTGCAGCAGGGCCTCGCGGGCACCTGGGTCGGCCGCGACCAGCGCCCCGCGCAGGTCCCGCGCCGCGTTGTCTTGGCTCGACTGGGCCGGGCTCGACTCGGTGGCGCCGCGCTCGGCCGTCAGGCAGTCGGCCAGGAAGGCGCGATGGGCCTGGAAGGTGTCGACGAAGCGCCCCCAATCCGCCCGCAGCACGGCCAGATGTCCTTGCGTACCGAGCAGCCCGGCCAGCGCGGCGCGGGCCTCTGTCCTTGGCAAGCTGCCGAGGCCGGTGCGCTGCATGCCGTCAGCGACCTCGGCAGCCATCCCGGTGCCGGCCCAATCGCCCCAACCGATGCAAAGCGCCGGCAGGCCCAGGCGCAGACGCTCCCCGGCCAGGGCATCCAGGAAGGCGTTCGCAGCCGCGTAGTCCGCGTGGCCGCCGAGCCCGAGCAGCGACGCGGCCGAAGAGAACAGCACGAACAGGTCCAGCTGCCGATCCCGCGACAGCCGATCCAGATTCCAGGCGCCAGCGACCTTGGCCTCAAGCACTGTCGCAAAGCGCGCGAAGTCGGGCTGGCTCGACGGCTCCGCGGCGATGCTGCCGGCGGCATGGATGATCCCGGCAAGCGGGGGCAGGTCCGGCATGCGGCGGTTGTTGCTAACGCAGCCGCTATCGCTATCGTTGTCGTTGTCGAAATCGCTATCGACATCGCCATCCCCACCACCCCCAAACCAGCCAAAACGCGCGAACAAGCCCGCCAACGCATCCACGTCCGCCACATCCAGCGCCAACGCATGCACCGCTACGCCGCGCTCGCGCAACCGCGCCAGCCGCTCGCGCTGCGCCAGCGTGCGCACGCCCCGACGGCTCACCAGCACCAGATGCCGCGCCCCGGCGTCGGCGAGGACCTCGGCCGCCTCTAGGCCCAAGGCGCCGAGTCCACCGCTGATGAGGTACGCGGCCTCGGCGCGGATCGGTGCCGGTGCCCTGTCAAGACCCTCGGCACCAGGCACCAGACGCGCGACATGACGCGCATCGCCGCGGAACGCAGCTTGCTGCTCAGGCACGCCGGGGTCCGCAGCATGTCCGGACCCGCTGAGCCATCGCCACAGGGCCTCGGCCGAGGCCACGTCGTCCTGTGCCGGGTCGAGGTCGATCAGGCCGCCCCAGCGTTGGGGATGCTCCAGCGCGATGGTGCGTCCAAGACCCCAGAGGGTGGCCTGGACCGGATTCAGGCCGGCGACAGCATCGGCTCGATCCAGGCCGGCAATCGGCTGGGCGCCACGGCTCACGAGCCAAAGGCTCGCCCGCTCGCTCGGCGTTGTCGACGCATCGCCCGGCAGCAGCGCAAGCGCCGCATGGATGGCGCGTTGGGTCGCAATCAGCGCAGCGGCGCTCGCCGGCTCCGGCAGGGTGGCGTCTAACGCCCGCAGATAGACGATGTGCGCTGGCGCGGCAGCGCCGGCAGTCAGGAGTTCAGCCCGTGGTCGTGTCGGGTCATCCGTATCGCTACCCGATTGCTTTCCACCCTGCGGCCATGGGGTCTGACCCGCTGGCACTAGGATCGCGTTGCCGCCAGCGGCCTCGATCTTAGCGGCCAGTGCGGTACCGAGGCCGCCCTGATCGGCAAGGATCAGCCAGCGCTCGCCCGATGCTATCGACACGCCATCACCGCCCGGTGTCTGCGCCGGAAGCGGTCGCCAAATGGGGCTGTAGCAGAGCGCTTGCCAGCTCGGTGTCCCGTCTGACGCATCCATGGGCCGCGTCAATTCCTCACGCAGCAGCGCGACCAGTCGATCGGCCTCCGCAGCGTCCAGCTCGTTGCGCCCCTGCAGTCGTTGCACTGCGCGACGCAGGCGCTGTTCCAGGTCGGGGAGCGCGCCGTCGGGGCCGAACGTCGCCCGCCGGTCCGGCTCGATCCAGTGGCGCTTGTGTTGGAACGCCGTGGTCGGCAAGACCAGCCGGCGCCAAGTCTGCTCGGCGTAGACCGCCTGCCAGTCGATCTCGCGACCGCTCGCGTAGAGCCGGCCCAGGCTGTCGCCTAGTTGCGCTGCGTCGTCTTGCCCGCGTCGCAGGCTCGGCAGTAGCACCGGGGTAGCCGCCGAACGTGCCTCGGCGATCTCGGCGGTCAGCCCGAGCAGGGTCGGTGATGGGCCGATTTCCAACAGGATGCTGGCACCCGCGTCCAGCAGGGTCTCGACCCCGTCGGCAAAGCGTACGGCCGAGCGGGTATGCCGGACCCAATACCGCGGGTCCGTCAGCTCACCGGAGATCGGCTCGCCAGTGACGTTGGAGATGACTCTGATGCGCGGCTCGCGCAGCGAAGCCTTGGCGACGGCATCGGCCAGCGGCGCGAGCATCGGCTCTAGCAGCGGCGAGTGAAAGGCATGCGATACCTTCAGGCGCTGATGGTCGATGCCCGCATCGTTCAGGCCCGCGGCGATGCCGTTGAGTATCGCATCGGGACCGGCGATGACCGTTCGCAGTGGTGCATTGACGGCGGCGATGCGCGTGCTCTCGGCAGCGGCGGGGATCAACGCGCGCGCGCTCGGCTCGTCCAGCGCAACAGCAAGCATGCCGCCGCCAGCGGGCAAGGACTGGATCAGTCGGCCGCGCTCGGCAACGATGCGCAGCGCATCCTCAAGTCCGATGGCGCCAGCGACGCAGGCGGCGACGTATTCGCCGACGCTGTGCCCCAGCACCAGGGCGGGGACGACGCCCCAGGATCGCCACAGCTCGGCGAGGGCATATTCGAGCGCGAACAGCGCGGGTTGCGTGTATTGGGTCTGGGCCAGCAGGTCGTCGGCCTCGGCGGTGTCCTCCGGCGGGCAGAACAGCACCGACAGCAGCGGTCGCGGCAGCAGCGGCTCAAGGACCTCCGCACAGCGGTCGATGGCGGCCCGGAACGCGCCAAAGCTTGCGTACAGGCCGCGCCCCATATTGGCGTATTGGGCACCCTGGCCGGTGAACAAGAAGGCGATCTTGCCGCCGCTGTCGCCGGGTGCTGGTGGCGGCGCAAGCCCCGCGATGCGCTCGCGCAGCTCGGCGACGGAGCCCGCCGTCGTCGCGCAGCGCCAGCCGAGGTGACGTCGGCCGATGGCGGCGGTGGCACAGAGGGATATCAAGTCGATGTCTGGTTGCGCGTCGATTAGATCGCGGTAGCCCTTGATCAGCGTCCGCAGGGCCGGGGGGCTGGCGGCGGATAGGACCAGGAGTTGCGAAGTGGGCGTGCTCGGCGCCGCCGGCTCGGCGACCTTTGACGCACCGTCGGTGCAGCGCCGCGGCGCCTCCTCCAGCACTAGGTGACAGTTGGTGCCGCCCATGCCGAAGGAGCTGACGCCGGCTCGCCGGGGTGTGCGCTGGGGCGCGGGCCAGGGCGCGAGCCGGGCGGCGACCTCGAAGGGGCTGCCCGCGAAGTCGATCTCCGGGTTCGGCGTCTGAAAATGCAGGCTCGGCGGGATCTCCCGGTGCTTGAGCGCCAGCACGGTCTTGATCAGGCCGGCGATGCCCGCGGCCTCGTCGAGATGGCCGATATTGGTCTTGACCGAGCCGATGGCACAGCGCGCCGCGTCGTCCCGCGGCGCGCCCGCGGTTAGGCCGCGGAAGGCGCGGGTCAGCGCGGCGACCTCGATCGGGTCGCCGAGCCGCGTGCCGGTGCCGTGCGCCTCCACATAGCCGATGCTGCGCGGATCGACCTCGGCCGCCGTCAGCGCCGCCTCAATCACCGCCTGCTGGCCGCTGGGGCTGGGCGCCGTGTAGCCGACCTTGTCGGCCGCGTCGTTGTTGATCGCCGAGCCCTTGATCAGGGCCAGGATCGGGTCGCCGTTGGCAAGGGCGGCGGCGAGCGGCTTGAGCAGGACGATGCCGACGCCGTTGCCGAACAGCGTGCCCTCGGCCTTGGCGTCGAAGGCGCGGCAGCGCCCATCGGGCGAGCGGATCATGCCTTCTTCATAGAGATAGCCGGCCTTTTGCGGCACCCGCAGCGCCGCCGCCCCGGCCAGGGCCGCGTCGCACTCCCCGGCGCGCAGGGCCTGGCAGGCCAGGTGCACCACCACCAGCCCGGTGGAGCAGGCGGTCTGCACCGTCACCGCCGGGCCGCTGAGCGCCAGCTTGTAGGCGATGCGCGTGGCGAGGAAGTTGCGGTCGTTGGCCAGGTTGGCCTGGTACTCGTCCAGGGTCGCCTCGGTGATGGGACGGCTGGTGGCGACCTGATTGATCAGGTAGCTGCTCTGGCTGCTGCCGGCCCAGACGCCGATCCGGCCACCGCCGGGCGCGGTGCCGGCGCGCTCCATCGCCTCCCAGGCGCATTCGAGCAACAGGCGTTGCTGGGGGTCGAGCAGCGCCGCCTCCTTGTCGCTGTAGCCGAACAGGGCGGCATCGAAGCCGGCGATGTCATCGAGCACGGCGCCGGCCTTCACATAGTCCACGGCGTTGCGAAGCGCGGGGTCGGGCTGCTCCAACTCGGCGTCGGAGAAGTCCGAGATCGCGTCCAGGCCGGCCCTTAGGTTGTCCCAGAAGGCCTCCGGGGTCGTCGCACCGGGGAAGCGGCAGGCCATGCCGATGATGGCGATGTCGCCCTCGGAGCCTGCTGTTTGCCCCGCGGTTGGTCCCGGACCCGACCGCGCCGCCGCCGCCCCCGTGTCGCTGCGCTCCAGATAGGCGGCCAGGGCGGCGATGGTCGGATAGCCCAGCAGCTCGGCAAGGGTCAGGTCGTAGCCATCGAATTGCGCCTGCAACCGCTGATGCAGCAGGGAAAGGGCCAACGAGTCGCCGCCGACGTCGAAGAAGCCGTCGTCGTGACCGATGGCGTCGAGCTGCAGCACCGCCTGCCAGGCACGCGTCAGCTGCGCACGGACATCGCCGCCGGGCGACCGCGGCGATGCCGGGGGCGCGCTCGCCAGGTCGGCGAGGCGGCGTCGGTCAAGCTTGCCGCTCGCCGTCTTCGGCAGTTGCTGCAACGGGATGATCCGCTGTACCAGCAGGTGTCGCGGCACCTGTGCGCGCAGGCGCGAGCGCAGGGCCTGGGCGTCCAGCGTCGCCGGGGTCACGAAGGCCACCAGGCTGCGGTTCTCGGCCAGCGTCGGGTCCTGCTGGACCACCACCGCCACCTCGCGCACGTCCGCGGCGCAGGCACGCACGCTGGCCTCGACGGCCGAGAGCTCGATGCGATGGCCGCGAACCTTGACCTGATCATCACCGCGTCCGGCGAAGCGCAGCAGTCCATCTGGCCCGAAGCGTACCCGGTCGCCGGTGCGGTAGAGCCAACCGCTGCCGGCGAAGGGATGTTTGATGAAGGCCGCCGCGGTCTCCTCCGGGCGGTGCAGATAGCCCCGCGCCAACACCGGCCCACCGACGAGCAATTCGCCGACCTCCCCAGGGGCGACCTCGCGCAGGGCCTCGTCGACGATGCGAAGCTCAGTGCCCGGGAGCGCTTGGCCGATCGAGGCGCCGTCGGCGTCGATCGGGGTATCGGCGTCGATCACGGCCCAGCTGACCTCGGGGACCTCGCTGCAGCCATACAGATTGACCAGCCGGGCCGCGGGCAGTGCGCGGCGAAACGCCTGCACCAGATCGCCGCTCAGGCGTTCGCCGCTGACGATGCATAGACGCAGCCGGGGCAGTCGCCGCCCCAGGTCGGGATCGGCGAGCAGCAGTGCGCGCAGCTGGGAGACCACCAGCGACAGCCGCGTCGCCCCGTGCTCGGCGAGCAGGGCGATAAGACGTTCCGGGTTGGTTGCGTCGACCTCGGGGGCGATCAGCAACGCGCGGCCTTGCAGCAGGGTGCCGAAGACCTCCAGGCTGGCATCGACGAAGTGCAGCGCGGTCTTGTGACAGCACAGGTCGTCGTCGGCCAGCGGGAAGGCGCGCCACAGCCAGTCGAGGCGCGCGCGCATCTGGCCGTGGGTTCCGCGGACTCCCTTGGGTGCCGCGGTGCTGCCGGACGTGTAGAGTACGTGGAAGAGGCGATCGTCCGGCACCGTCATCGGTGCGTCGCGGCCAAGGTCGATGGCGTCATCGATCACGTCAAGCGTCAGCACTCGATCGACCGCGCCCTTAAAGCTGTCGGCGCGTGCGGTGCTGTCGGTGAGCAGCAGGCGCAGCCGGGCCTCGCGCGCCATGCCCAGGCGCAGCGACGACGGATAGCCGGGATCGATGGGGAGATAGGCGCCGCCGGCCAGCAGGATACCGAGCATGGCGGCCACGGAATCGACGCCCCGCGGCAGGCATAGCCCGACCGGTATGGCCTCAGCGGCCCCAGCATCGAGGCCCTGATCCGACAGCGTCGCGGCGATCTGCTGGGCGCGCCTGAACAACGCGCCGAAGCTGATCTTGCCGTCTGGGGTGATCAGCGCGACCGCGTCGGGGTGATGCCGTGCCTGCTCGATGAACGGCGTCAGCAGATGTGCTTGGGGCTGGGCGTTCATCACCCGTCCTTACGGCCGTCGCCGCCATAGTAAGCGCGCAGCTCGCCGAGCGCGTTCAGGTCCAGGTCGGCGATGAGCATACCCTCGCTGCGTGCGATCCGGTGGCGGATGCCCAAGGGATGACAGATCATGCACTCGGAGAGGGTATCGTCGGCCAGGGTATCGTCCGACAGCGCATCGCAGAGCACGAAATAGACGAGATTCTCAAAGGCGCGCGCCAACGGCAGCGCCCGCAACGGTTCGGCATCCAACCGGTAGTCGACCAAACGGCTCGGGCACAGGATCAACTCCGCGCCGCGCGTGGCCAGATCGGCGACATCGCGCGGGAAGGCGATGTCCCAGCAGCAGATCAGGCCCAGGCGGCAAGGCCCGATGTCGACAACGGGGGCCGGGTCCGTACCAGGCAGAAAGTGCCGGCGCTCGCGTCCCCAAAGGTGGACCTTATCGTAGCTGCTATGCACGGCGCCATCGGGGCCGATGAGTAAGACGCAGTTGCGCCTGACATCATGATCGCCGCGCTCGGCACCGAGAACGGCCCAGATCCGGTGCGTGCGACAGGCCGAGCACAGCGCCTGGATCGGCGCTTCGAGGTCGATCCAGTGCTCCATCACCGGGTTCAGACAATATTCCGGCAGGCAAACCAGCGTGGCGCCGGCATCGCTCGCCTGGGCGATGCACGCCTGCACGCGGCGTAGGTTCTGCCGCACGTCGCCACCGACCCGCAGCGATGCAACCGCCAGGCGCAACCGCCGTTCGATGCCCTCGGCCTGCTCAACCATTCTGAGACTCAACCATTCTGGGACTCAACCGGTCTGTGACTCAGCCGTTCCGCAGCCGCGCGTGCAGCGCCGGGTCCACATTGGCCCCGCAAAGCAGCAGCGCCACCGTCTTGCCCTTGAATCGGTCCGCGCGTTTCAGCAGCGCCGCCACCGCGAGCGCGCCTGAGCCCTCGACGATGATCCCGTGCTGCTCGTCGAGCAGCAGCATCGCCTGAGCAATCTCCTCCTCGCTGATCAAGATATAGTCGTCGACCGCATCGCGACAGTACGGAAAGGTGATGCAGCCCTGCTCGACGCCGCCGGCGGTGGCGTCCGACAGGGTGGGTAGCGACGGCATCTCCAGGATCTCACCGGCACGGACCGAATGGGCCATGATGGCGGACTGCTCAGGCTGCACGCCGATGACCTCGCAGGGCAAATTCAGGCCGCGCAGCAGGCCGGCGACGCCGCCGATCAGACCGCCGCCGCCGACCGGCACCAGGATCGCATCGAGCCGCTCGCCGATGGCCGCGAGTTGGTCGAGGATCTCGGCGGCGATGGTGGCCTGCGCAACCATCGCATCCCATTCGTTATACGGCGAGCGGAAGGTCAGGTCGTGCTCGGCGGCAAAGGCCCGGGCGGCGACCTCGGACTCGACGATGTCGTCGCCGTTGAAGATGACCTCCACCGGGTTCTGCCGAATCAGTTCCACCTTGTGCCCCCTGACCGTGCTCGGCAGGAACACAGTGCCAGGGATGCCCAGCCGCTGCATGGCCCAGGACATCGAGATGCCGTTGTTGCCGGTGGAGACGGTCACTAGGTGACGGCGCTGCTCCGGCGTCAGGCGCGAGAGCATGTAATAGGCACTGCGCGCCTTGCAGCAGCGAGTAAGCTGTAGGTTCTCCTGCTTGAGGAAGACCCGGGCCCCGACCTCGCGTCCCAGCGCCTCGGCTGGCGTCAACGGCGTGTCGTTGATGACCCCGGCGAGCGTTTGCCTGGCCTGTTCGGTCTGTTCTATGAAGTCGTTCATGGTCTCCGCTGCGTCGGTCATCAGGTCTCGCAAATGCGCTGCCACGCGGGCGTCGCCGTCGAGACTCTCAGCTTCCCGAGGCGCCGGTGCGGCTCGGATGTCAGATCATTGAGATCATTGGGATGATAGCTCAGCGCACTGCATCGGTCTTGCGCGAACCCTTATCACTGCCAAGCGCATTGTTGGCTTTGCCAGATCCCTGCTCGCGCGAGCCCGCCGCCGCGACCGGGCCGCTGCCGTCACAACGGCTCGGTGCCCTCGATCTGGCTCGACCGCACCGCCTCGCGGCGGACGTAGGCACAGAGAAACAGGTGCGGGTCCGGCAACAAGGCGGTGACGCCATCCAGCCGACCGCAGGCGAGCAGCGCCCGCTCTAGCAGGCGTTGGCGGCCGCCGCCGAGGTCCAACGCCGACGCGGGCGGCAATCTGCGCGTAGAGTTGCGGATGCGCGTCAAGCCGTCTAAACAGGTCATCCAAGTCGGCAACGAAGGTGACACCCAGGCCCTGCGATGTCTGCTCTTACCACCGGCGAGCCATCCGGCTGTCGGCCTCGGCCTCCGGTCGGATGATAACTATGTCCGTATTTCAGTCGCTGAGTCGCTGTCGAACCTCCTCCCAGGGCGTGCCTTTATCCGGCTCGGCGCGGTGCGCGGCCAGGCGTTTATCAAGGATCGTCCGATGGCAATCGGTTATGTCGATGAGGTCCGGATCGGCGAGCAGCGTGTCCCAGAGTTCCTCAAGCAGTCGCAGACGCTGCTGCACCGAGAGCTTGGTAAGATCGGCAACGGAAGGTGAGTGCATTGTGTGATCTCGTCTGGATGGGGAAGCCGTTCGCGCAATTGCAGCGCATTGCATCCGACGGTGCGGTTCCGGCGCCCGCCGCTGGGCGCTGGCAAAGCCTTGGGGTGTGGCTGCCCTGGGAACGGCTCGGAGCCGCGATATTGCGTCCCGGTTCTGGATCTTGGTGGGCTGCCGAGGCGCCGTGATCGGTTTCGCTGCGCTCTACCCGTCCTACGGGGGCTGCCCAGCGGATACTGAACGCGTTGTCGCGCTCACGAAGGGTCAAACCATAGCCCGACCATTGATGGGTGACCACGCGCTCGCCGAACTTGAGAGACGACTCGACCGAACGCTGCATCCAGGCAAGCGTGGCCGGCCCCCATCCCGAAAGAATGACTCGGGATAGAAAAATTGGTGCAAATGGTAAAGTGTCACCGCAATTTAAATTTACCGGTCTCTGGGAAAGGGGATATCAAGGGTTGGTTGAATCATCCGGGTGCGCCTGCTCAACAAGTCTAACCAGCGGGCGATGACGTGGGACGACAACTTGAACTTGGGCCGACTGACTACGTCGATATACTCATCAATGATCTCGGGAGAGACCAGCCATTCGATACCCGGTTGCGCGACACACCATAGAATCACGCGCTCAGGCGGCCGATCCCGGATTGCGGCAGACACCAGAACGCTGGTGTCGATAACAATCTTCACCGGCCGCCCCGGTAATCATCGATCTCTTTGGCGATCTCCGCATCCGTCATTGCTTGTGATTGCGGCAGTGCTTGGATCTGTTTGAATAGGGCGCGCCAGTGTTCTACCTCTCCAGGCTCCGTGCCTTGATCGACCACTAGGACTTCAACCAGGGCACCCTTTGGAAAGGGCAGATGCTCCAGAACGACACGACCGGCGGCCCCGACCTCAACGTAAGTCTGATATGCATTCATGGAGATGACTCAACGTAACAGCGCGCAGAAGGGCCAAGCGTTCTTGGTGCGGAAGGAAATGGGGGGATGGTGAGTTCTATGGTGGTCATGAGGCTGCACCGGTTGGCGCCCGCAGGGATTGGGACTTCTAACAGCAGGTCGTAAGGCCCTTACTGCGGCAGGGCAAGGCGATGCGCACGGCTAGGCGTCGGTCTTCTCGCCCGGTGCCTTTGCGATCTTGCGGTCTGCCGGCTGCTCGGCATCGACGCTGGGCAGCGCAATTGGTCGTACCGCGTTGGCGATGCCGCCCCAGAGGCTCAGCTCGAACAGCGCGGCGGCGCCGAGGATGCCCAGATGCAGGAACAGCACGCCGCCCCAGATGCCGAGCACGGGCAGGGTCGAGATCTGTAATCCGCGCCGGAAGTTGCGCTCCAGGCCTTCGGCCAGCTCGAACACCGCGGGCAGTCGGCTCAGAGTACCGTCGATGAGGACGATCTGCGCGGTGTCGGTGGCGACCTGAGTCGCGCCGGTCAGCGAGACGGAGACATTGGCCTTTTTCAATGCGATGGAATCGTTGATGCCGTCGCCGACGAAGCAGACCGAACGGCCTTGGCGCTGCAGCTGCTCAATCAGCGCGGCCTTGTCGGCCGGCAGGGTGTTGGCGTGGTAGTCGTCGATGCCCAGGGTCTCGGCGAGCCGGCGGGTGGGGGCCTCCTGATCGCCGGAGATAATATAGAGTTTGAGCCCGCGGCGGTGCAGCGCGGCAAGCACCTTTGCTGCCTCCGGTCGCAGCGTCGCCTCCAGCTCGATGGCGCCGGCCAGTTCGCCGTCGACGGCGATCATGACCAGCGCCCGGCCCTCGGTCCTTGCCGCGTCCAGACACGCGAGGGCGGGTGGCGGCAGGGTGACGCCGCTCGTGGTCATGAAACGCTCGCTGCCCACCTGCACCAGCTCGCTGCCGACCTGCGCCTCGATGCCGAAGCCTAGCTCGCAGCGGCGCTCGCTGATGCTCGGCAGCGACAATCCGCGAGCCGCGGCAGCGCTCAGGATTGCCTGTGCGACGGGGTGGGACTGGCGCTGCTCGGCGGCGGCGGCTAGCAGCAGCAGAGCCTTGTCGTCCTGCGCGGCGAAGGCGTGGATGGCCACCACCTGCTGCTCATCGAGCGTCAGGGTGCCGGACTTGTCGAAGACCACCGTGTCGATCGACGGCAACAGCTCCAGTGAGCGCCCGTCTTTGATCAGGATGCTGTTGCGGGCGGCCTGGTTGAGGCCGTTGAGCAACGCGATCGGCCCGCTGATGCGCAGGCCGATTCCGAGCATGGTGCTGGCAATAGCGATCATGGCCGTATAGCCAACGCTCAGCCCGGCGATGCCCGCGACCAGAAAGGTCGGCAGCAGCGACGCGTCGGCCAGTCGCTCGGCCTTGGTGGTGACCGCGAGCTGGTAGCTGGCGGTGTTGTTCAGCAGCTCACCGATCTTGGCCGCGACCGTCTTGGCCCCGGTCTGCTCGGCGCGGATGGACAGCGAGCCCGCCAACACGAGGGTGGAGGCGAGCACCTCGTCGCCAGCGCCCTTGTCCACCGGCTGTGCCTCGCCGGTCAGGCGGTGCTGATCGACGCTGGCGCTGCCGTCGATGATCCGGCCATCGATCGGGATCATCTCCCCGGCGTGCACCACCACGGCGTCGCCGGCCTTGAGCTGTTCGAAGGGGATCTCCAGCTCGGCGCCGTCGATATCGATCCAGACCGTCTGTGGGTGCTGGCCGAAGGCGTCGGCAAGCCCCTTCTGCGAGCGGTCTTCAGCAATGGAGGAGATCTTTCCGCCGAGCGTAGTCAGCACGAATAGGCTGGCGCCAAGCACATAGTAGCCGCCGAGCCAAAGCGCGCTCTGATAGAAGGCGTTGAGCAGGGCGAGCGACAGGCGCCGTTGCTGCAACAGGGTACGCAAGGCGAGTTCGAACTCGCCCCGGACCAGGTAGGCGGCCAGCGGCACGCAGACCAGGAAGCGCGGCCAGAAGGACCAGGGCAGCGTGACCAGGGTGACGGCCATCAGCGCCGTTGAGAACGCCAGCCGCTGGTTGATCATGCGCTCCCGCTCGCTCAGCACGAGCTGATCCGGGTGGGCCGACAGTGCGCGTAGTTGGCGATCGCGCGCGCGCCCGAGCAGGGGGTCGAGGCGGGTCTTGATCATCCTATGCCAGCGCTGCTCCAGGGCGCCGAGTGAGGCGACGTCGACCGGCGCCGCAAGGCGCTGCTGCCCGTCTTCGTCTCGGTCGAGCACCGAGCGCCTGAGACGCCGCACGGCCTGCTTGCGCTTGATGCGCTGGGCCGGTGCGATGGCGACGATGCTGGCCGGGGCCAGGCCGAGCAAAAAAAGGGGATTGGGCATGGGCGATCTCGTTGCGGCGTTGCGGTGGCGTCGTCTGGGTGGTGGCTGGCGTCAAGCGAGCGCGCGGCAAGCCGCCGGGCGCTCGATGCGGTTAGCGGCGACCGCGGGCGAGGTGCTGGCCGCGGCGCTGGTCGGCAGATCGACAAGCGCGTAGCGGGGCGGCTCGACGCTCGCCGCGGTCGGTTGCAGGCCGGCCTCGACGGGTGCTGCGTTCGGGCTATCCGGCCGACCACCGCGCGCCGGGCGCAGCCCGTTGAGCAGACCCAGCCCGAGGCCGAGCTGATTGAGCATCACCGCGGGGACGAAGCCGAAGCCGAAGCCCAGCGCGCCGATGACACCCGCCGCCCGCGGCACGGCGATCAGTGCGTAGGTCCGATTGAGCGACCGACGACAGGCGTCGGCCGCTTCGAACAGCGCCGGTAGCCCCTTCAGACCGCCCTGCATCAGCACCACCTGCGCGTTGTCGGTGGCGGCGCTGGCGGCGCCGGCCAGGGAAACTGAGACATCGGCCTGCTTGAGCGCAATGGCATCGTTGATGCCGTCACCGACGAAGCACAGGCGCCGGCCCTCATGCTGCAGCGAGGCGATCAGCGCGGCCTTGTCCTCCGGCAGGGTCTCGGCGAAGGTTCGCGTGATGCCGAGGGCCGCCGCTAGGCGGTGCGTCGGTGCCTTGCGGTCGCCGGAGATGATGGCCAGGGTCAGGCCGCGCGCGCGCAACCGCTCGCAGAGCGCTGCCGCCTCCGGTCGTGGTTGTGCGCGGAGTTCCAGGGCGCCGATGGCCAGGCCGTCGGCCGCCAAATAGATCAACGCGGTGCCGGCGTCATGGCAGTCGGCGGCAAGGCGCCGAATTGGTGCCGGCAGCTCGATGCCCTCGGTGGCCAGGAAACGGGCAGAGCCGACCAGAACGCGACGGCCGTCGATGCGCGCCGCCAGGCCGTGCCCCAGTTGCAGGTCGAGGTGCTCCGGCTCGCCGACGCTGATCCCGAGCGCCTCGGCGTGCCGACGGATGGCGCGGGCGATCGGGTGTGCTTGGCGATGCTCGGCGGTCACTGCCAGGCGCAGCAGTTCGTTCTGGCTGAGGCCGATGGCAACCACCCGACCGATCATCGGCGTCTCTTCGGTGAGCGTGCCGGTCTTGTCGAAGACCACCGTATCGATCTCGGTCAGCATCTCCAGCACGCGCCCGTCCTTGACCAGTATGCCGCTGTGCGACAACAGGCGCAGGTAGGTCATAATGCCCACCGCCCCGGCGATGGTCAGGTTATCGCGCGGCGGCGCATTGATGACGGCGGCGGCACCGGCGAAGCCGATGGCGGGCATGCAGGCGAACCCCAGCAGCAGGCTCGGCAGCGCGAGCCCGTCAACCAGGGTCTCGGCGCGCAGTTGGCGACCGGTCTTGGCATGCACGGTGCGGTCGAGTATGGCACCGATGCGCGCGGCGGCGGTCTCCTCGCCAGCGCGCTCCACCTTCACCACCAGCCGACCGGAGCAGACCCGCGTCAGCGCCAGCACCTGGTCACCGGTCTCGCGCTCGATCGGTTGTGACTCGCCGGTCAGCACATGCTGATCAAGTAACGCCGCACCCTCGACGACCACGCCATCCACCGGCAGCGTCTCGCCGGCCTCCACCAACACCTGGTCTCCGACCGCGAGCGACGCGCTGGAGACCTCCGCCGGACCGGTGCCGCGCAGCACCCGGACCTGGCCGGGCTGCTGACGAAACACGTCGGTGATCGCGTGCTCGGCGTCATGCTTGACGTGGCCGACGACGCGCCGACGCACCGCGGAGAGTAGCAGCGGCAGGTTGGCCAGCGACATGCTATCGCTGGCGACGAAGCCGCCGACAATCACCGCATGCAGCACATCGACGTTGACCTCTCGCCGGATCATCAGATGCCGGTAAGCGCTGGCGAAGGTGTAGCGGGCGTTGTAGATGGTGCCCGGCAGGCTCGCCAGGACCAGCGGCGGATACCAGAGACCGCCGACCACCGCCAGGGCCAGAGAGCTTGCCGCCAGCGCCACGCTTTGATCGACGTCGGAATCAACCAAGCTGCGCGGGTGGTCAATTTCACCTGACCGCGGCTGTGCGGGACGCGGCGCCCAGGCGTTCTCTCGGCAGGTCGCGCCGCCGTTCGCCGTGCGCACGACCGCCTTGAGCCGACGGGCGGGTCGGCCGCGGAAGCTGGTCGCGGCCCCCGTTGCCATGCAGCCCAGCGCGCGCAACATGCTTGCTTGCCAAACCATGTTTTCGAACCTGAATTCGGTTAGTGTCGGAATCTCAAGTGAGACTGTACCATCGCGCGTACCGCCCTGTGTTCTCAGGGCCATGCATGGACAAACAATCGCTTGTGTCTCGCAAACACCGCCGCTGCCGGTGGTTGCGGGCATGCGCGGTTCCCGCAAGTCATCGGTAAGACCGCGACGGCAGTTTGGCAGTGCGCAGCGATAGTTTGGCTCAGGTAATAGATAAGGCTATTCCGCCTCGTTTTGATCTCTGATTGACGCCGCTGGCCGCGACGCCGCGGCCAGCGATGCGCGGCGACCGTCGCGCTGGGCTGGCGGCTCGGCTAGCTGGGGTGTGGGCCCTGGTCAGTTGTCAAAAGGCCGCGACCAGATTGACGCTGGTGAAGGTGTCGGTATTCTCGAAATCAGGCGGCACGAAGCTGTTGTATTGGACGGTATAGTTCAGGCTGATCGCCAGGGTATCGGTCATGGCGACCTGCAGGCCCGTGACCGATTCGAAGTAGTTATTCTGGCTGCCGAGCAGTGTGGTCAGATTCTGATTGAAGTTAACGGTGGGGGTAATGCGACCGCTGTAGTTGATGGCGACGCGGCCGATGGCTTCGCCGTTGTCTTCGGCTTCGCTGATGTAGTTGGTCTGACGGTAGCCGGCGCCAAGTTCGCCGATGAGGATGTTATTGTCGTTGCGCCAAATGACGTGGCCGATGCCGACGGTCGCCGAATAGCGGGCGTCGATATCGGCAAATTTGTCGTGGTCGTAGCCGAGGAATAAGAAGGCGAAGGTTCGCGGTGAGAAGAAGTACTCGGGTTTATAGCCCACCGCCCAACGCTCGGTGTTGCTGGTGCCGTCGTTCTCGCCAAAGTTGGCTTCGGCGCTGAAGTAGTGTCGCCACGGAAAGCTGGTGTATGCGACTAGCGCGGAGGCATCGACGTTGCTGGTCTCGCTGTTGCCTGAGCTGGCGAAGTAGCCAACCTGGGCATTGCCTTTCCAGCCCCTTGGACCGTTGGGGTCTGGCACATCATAGACGGCGAAGAGCCTGGCGGATGCTTCACTGCCGCTGGCATCGGCGCCCACCGCGGAACTCCCGGCGACGACCGCTACAGGCTCCTCTTCGGGCTGGGCGCAGATTGTTGTCGTTAGGACGAGCAGCGTCGCGCCGATCCAGCGCGTGCGCGCGGCCTGGCGCCGGGGCCTGGTGCTGATGGCAGGACGGTGATTGGTAGACAGTGCTTGGATGTGGCTTGGGCGGTGCATCATGATCTGGCGCCTTGTCGTTGAGTTTGCGGGATCAAGGTTGTCGTTTAGCGGCGGATGGGCCACCGGGGCAGTATCCGCGGCGCTGCGTCTGAGTGTTCGGACCTAGTTGCTTAGGCGCAATGGGGTGGACGGCGGCGCCGTCATGGTCCTACGAGGCAGTGCGATCGATCCAAGTGTCCGTTCGCATCGCCTCGCCGTCTACAGGGCGATTGTGCCGCCGCCCCTCGTCCAAGCCACTCATCTCAGGCTAGGTTCCTGGTCGATGGTCCGGTCGATGGTCCGGTCGATGGTTTGGGCGACGGTTGGGGTTAGGCGGCGGCGGGCGCGGCCGTGCCGGCCGGCGGTTCGGACGCGTTCTGCTTGCCCATCAGTCGCTGGATACCCCAGTAGGCGCCAGCGCCTAGGAGGACGCCTCCAGCGATGGAAAGGCTCACGGGATGGGCGAGGACGAAGGCCTTGGCGGCGGTGCCGACAGCGGCAAGGCTGCCGTTGCTGGCGGCGGGGGCAGCGGTCGCTGCGGTGGTGATTTCGGTGCTCATCGCTGACTCCAAGTTACATGTCGAGGTGGCGAGTGTCATGCTGAGAGGCTGGACTGGCAGGCAGGGCCAAAGACCTAGCGCTGGCAGGCAGGCCGGTCAAGCATGTCTCGGTGTATCGTGGTGCGGTGCGGTTAGACTGCATCCCGCGCTCCACGGCCGCTGAGAGCATAGCAAGCGCACCGGCTCAAATGCGCAAGTTGTTTGGGAAAGCCAACAGATTGTCTGGCGACGCCCATGCCGCGATCTTAGGATGAGGCAAAGGCTTCATGTCGCGGGGTGGCGCCGTGCCATGAAACTTAGCGCAAGCGTAGCCCCACAACCGCATTTGCGGCTGTCGCCTGTAGCAAATCCAAACAGAGTGTAAATCCAAACAGAGTGTTATGTTTGCCAGATTATCGTTAGCCTAGTGTTGGCCGGCGGGCGTCGGTGTATTTAGACTTAAGGCAGCGTCCGGCGGCGTCGCCTAGTGCGCGCCGCGCGATCAACATAGGGGTCGATCGGCCGCATCGCCATTACCCGACCCTGACGAGGTTCGATTATGTACAGAGGTTCGATCATGCACGATACGACAGACAGGGTCTCAGCGACGGATGACGACTCCGGCGATCAACGCAACCCCGATCAAGTGATTGGTTTCACCGAAACTGAGATCGCCGCGGCCATTGCCGGCGAGCGTCGGCTCAAGGCCGAGAACAGGGTCAAATCGCATGTGATGGCGTCGATGATGCTGGGTCTGGTGCCGCTGCCCGTATTTGACGTGGCAGCGCTGGTTGGCAACCATCTGGCAATGACCAGGGCCCTCTGCGACATCTACGAGGTAGATTATAGTGCCACTCGGGCCAGGTCGATCGTCTTCTCCGTGCTGGCCGGCGCAACGCCTGTGTTCACGGTGGTGGGATTGAGTTCCGGTGCCAAGTTGATCCCCGGCATCGGCACCTTGGTCGGCAGCGGTGGGGTGGCCGTGAGCGCCGGTGCCACCACCTATGCGCTCGGATCGGTCTTCACCAGTCACTTTGAGCAGGGCGGCGACCTGCTGGCACCGGACATCGCGGCGCTGCGTGCACGTCTGAAGCATGAGCTGGCGCGGGGCAAGGAATTCGCCGAGCGCCTGAAGCAGCAGAGAAAGGACCAGATGAAGACCAAGGAAGGAAAAGCAGACTGCCGTCCTTGGCGTAAACGTGGCGCCGAGGCCGTCGATGCGAAGCAAGGCACGACCGGCGGATGATAAATTCCGAACCCATGGCGAGCGGATCGGCATCGCTCGCTGACTCCGGTCCCCAAACAGCTGGCCCCCAACAAGCCAGACCCCAGCAAGCCAGCCCCCAGCAAGCCAGCTTACGGAAAGGCCGCGAAGGCGCAATGCCTTTGGTGCGCTGGCTCAAGCCCCGTTTGTTGTTGCTGACGCTGCTCCTGTTGGTTGTGCTGGTGGGGGCGGCGGTCCTGTGGCGGTATGTCTTTATCTCGATCCAAGCCGGCGAGGGCGGGGTCCTGTTTCGGCTATTCACCGGCATGGAGCTGAACCGGACCTACGGCGAGGGTCTGCATTTCATCCCGCCCTGGGATCGCATGATCCGCTACGAGCTGCGCAAGCAGGTCGTGATGCACAGCTTTGAGGTGCTGTCGGTGCGTGCGCTGCCGGTGCGGATGGAGTTAGCGATACGCTATGCTCCTGATCCGGAGCTGCTGCCGCTCTTGCATCAGCGCATCGGGCCGAACTATGCACAGCGCGTTGTCGTTCCGCAGACCGAGTCGGTGCTGCGTCGCGAGCTGTCGTTGCGCACGGCCGAGGACATCTATACCAACGCTGGCGGGCTGTTGAATGCGGCCATCCTGCTCGCCCGCGACGAGGTCGGGCGCAACTTCGTCGACGCCGACGACATTGTCATCCGTACCCTCCAGCTTCCGAATCCGGTGCGTGAAGCGATCGAAGACAAGCAGACCCAAGAGGCCAAGTTGAAGTCCTATGTCTTTCGGCTGCGCACGGCGGAGGCGGAGGCCGCGCGCAAGCGCGACGAGGCGCGCGGTATCCGCGACTATCAGGCGACCGTCGATGCCACCCTCAGCGATCGGTTGCTGCGCCACGAGGCGATCTTGGCGACCAAGGAGCTGGCGACCGCATCGAACAGCCGCGTCGTGATCCTCGGTGCCGCCGAGGGTGGGCTGCCGGTTATTCCCGGCGCGCCGTTGCCGCTGCCGTCAGCGGAGTAGCGGCGAATGCAAAGGACCCTTGGTCTCAGCCTGATCCTGCTCGCTATGCTGCTCGCCGGCTGCGGGCGCTCCTATGAGGATGCGGCGGCCGATCGGATCGCCTATGCCGAACGCGCCGAGGGCAGCATCATCGTTGCCGTCATTGATGACGAGAAGCTGCCTGGCTATCTGGACGGGGTTCGCCTCGCCTTCGAGCAGGCCGCCGCGGAGGTTGGTGGCCTGCTCGGCCGCGAGCTCACGCTCAAGGTGCTGTCCGGCGGTGAAGACTTTGAGCAGGTCCGCGGGACCGTTTGGCGGATTGCGGACGACCCACGCATCAGCGCCGTGCTTGGCCATCGCAAATCCGCGATCGCGATTCCCGCCTCGGTCGGCTATAACGCCGGGAAAGTGCTGTTTATGCCGCCGTTCGCCACCCGCGAGCAGCTCACCTTGCACGGCTTTGAATTCGTGCTGCGGATGCTGCCGGACAACACCGTCATGGCGCGCCAGTCCGCCAGCCTGGCAAGGCTGTTCGGCTACCGGCGCATGGTCGTGCTGCACGCCCGCGACGACTATGCCCGCGAGGTCGCCTTCCTATTTGAGGACGCGGCCCGGGGGGAGGGCATCGACATCGTCTTTCGCGGCTCATTCTTCGGCGACGAGCAAAACTACCGGGGTCTGCTCGGCCAATTGGCCGGCCTAGACTTTGATGCCGTCTACCTGTCCGCCGAGACCGATGCTGGCGCCCGTATCTTGTCGCAGTTGCGCGAACTCGGGGTCGATGTACCGGTCATTGGCTCCGATCGGCTCAACTTCGGACCCTTGGCCAAGCTGGCCGGGGCCGCCGGTGAGCGCACCATCGCGCCGGTGGTCTACAGCATCGACGACCCCAGTCCACGCAATACCCGATTTATTGCCGCCTTTGCCCAGGCGTTCGCGGCGGCACCGAACCAGAATGCCGCTCAGGGCTACGACTCCATGGGCCTGTTGGCCGACATCATCACCCGCGCTGGTAATACCACCCCCCAGGTGCTGTCCACGTCGGCCCATTACGGACCACCCTGGGCAGGACTGACGGGGATCTACGCCTTTGATTCCAGCGGTAACCTGTACGGCAAGCGCTATCGCTTTCAGGTGCTGCGTTTTGGGCGCTGGTGGGCCATGCCTGGGGTGACGATTCCTTACCTGCTGCAGACCTTCCGCGAGCAACTGCGCGAGCAGGCATTGACCTCCGCGCTCACGCAGACCTCTCGCGAACAGCTAAGCGAGCAGGCAGCGACCTTCGCCCTCGCCAGGCCCGGCTCGGGGCAGGTGGCGGTGAGCGGAACAACGCCACCAGTGCGGCCAGCCGCCGAGGTCGCGAGCAACTATGCGGTGCCCCAGAGCCCCACGGAACTGCCTGTCGTGGGCGAAGCCGAAGGGCTTGCAGCGAGTCAAGCCGCGGCGCTTGCACCTAGCCAAGCCGCGGCGCTTACAGCGAGCCAAGCCGCGGCGCTTGCACCGAGCCGAGCCGCGGCGCTTGCACCGAGCCAAGCCGCGGCGCTTGCACCGAGCCGAGCCGCGGCGCTTGCACCGAGCCAAGCCGCGGCGCTTGCAGCGAGCCAAGCCGCGGCGCTTGCACCAAGCCGAACGGAAGAGCCCGATCCCTTCGATCTGGCCGGTTTGTCCGAGCGCCGCCTCGATCGATCACGACGTGACCAAATATGGCTGGCCCTAGCCCAGGATCTGCTGAGCTTTCGGCGACTCGGTCTAGTGGTGCCGGCTAACGATGATGGTCGTGCCATGATCAGCCTGGCGCGTGGCGTTGCCGCGGTTCGCAACTTCGATATCCTAACTTGTGAGCTGCCCGACGGGCAGGACCTGGCCGCGGCGAGCGCGTCGCCGGAGCAGGATCAAGCGGGACCGCCAAAGCCGACGACGCATTCGGATCAAGCCGCGCCGCCAAGCCCGATGGCGCCGCCCGAAGTAGAGGAGCCGCAACGCGCCGCGATTGGTTGCTGGAGCCGCCTGGCCATTGATGTCGAGGCGTTGCTCATACCGGCCGATTTGCCGCTAGAGCCTGCGCTGGTTCGCCGGTTGAATCGCGCCCTGCGCGATTTCGGGGTGCCGAGCTTCACGCTAGCCGATACGCTGGAGGCCGATCTCGGGCTGACCCTGGCCCTGGTTGCCGCTGGCATCGATCTCGACGACCCTGCCGTGGCGCTGCGCTTCAATGGGCTGTTGAATGGGCTGCGGGTTGGTGAGCTCAATCGTCAACTTGTAAACCTGCCGACCATCTGGGTCGATCTGCAAGCATTGGAGGCAATTGGCATGCGTCCCAGACCCGAGGAGCTCGTGTTGATCTCCGCGGTGATCGAGCCCAGCCCCGAGCCCAGCCCCGAGTCCAGCCCCGGGCCAAGTCTAGAGCCCAGTCCCGGGCCGAGTCTAGAGCCAAGTCCTGAGCCGAGCCCCGATCCGGCGCCGGCATCCGCAACAACCCGAGAGGCACGCGAGGTTTCACCGTTACCATGATGCATTACCTGATCATCGCCGCGGCCTATGTTGGCGCCAGCATGCTGATCGCCTACCTGGGGCGTCGGCGTAAATGGGGCTACTGGGGCTATCTCTGGTCATCGCTCTTTTTTACGCCAGCGATGGGCTTCTTGTTCTTGTTGGCGTCGGATCCGGCGCCGCGTCGCCGTCCAGGTGATGGGGGGGGCCGACGATGAATCAGGCGATGCGGTCGGTGCATGCCGATGGTTGCCGCGGCTGGATGATCCGGTGGTATCCTAGAGCGTTGATCGCAATGCTGCTGCTGGCTGTCACCGGCCTGGTTCAGGCGACCACGCGTGCCGAGGCCGAGGCCGCCATCGCAGCCGCCGAGGCGACCATCGCCACGGCCGAGGCGGCCGGCCTCCAGGACCTGATCAATGATGCCGCCCTGAAGCGCGCCAAGTCGCTACTCGGCCAGCGTGGTTACACGCTGGCGACCGGACTCGCCGATGGCGTTCGTGAGCCCCTGGAGCAGGCCTTGGCGGAGGCGCGGGCAGCGGCAGAGGGCGGGGAAACATCAGAGGCGGATGCGGCTGCGCTAAAGGACGCACTGGCCGAGGTGCGGCAGGAAACCCTAGAACGTCTTCAGGGCATCGAGCAGCAGTTTGGTACCATCGAGCCGCGGCTCGGCGGCACGGACGAGCAGCTAAAGCTGTTAGAAGAGGCCATCGACGAGAATCGACAGGCGCTTGATGACCTTGAGCAACGCGTCACTGCCGGGCTTGCCGGCATCGACCCGCTCCGCGTGCGTGTGGACGGGCTGGCCGAAGGGCTCAAGCGCGCCGACGAGCAACTCAAGCAGCACGAGGTCCGGCTGGAGGATAACGGCTTGAAGCTTTTCGAGACCTTGATGGGGATCGACAACTCGGGCGAGGCGCTTGCCGCCCTGAGTGAACGCCTGGACGCGCTTGTCCGTGGCCGGTTGGCCCCACGGCAAGGCGGTACTGAGGCGAACACCGATGTGACCCTGAATGCGGCAGCTGGCGCACAGGACGACTCCGGCCTGCTGCTGGCCCTAGTCCTGGGGCTTGCCTTTCCAGTCGGTGTGCTGCTCTATCTCGGCCTGGGCCCCGGCGCGGATGCGCGCCTGGACACCGTCGACTTTGGGCTGGTGCCCTGGCTGGCAGGTGGCGTGGGCTACGTGTTGATCGGCTTCGGGCTGATGTTCGGCCCGAGCTGGCTCGGCCTGATTGGTATGCCGGTGGAGGTCCTGCCCGATCTGCTCCAAGTCGGTAACGACCAGGTTCTGAGCGAGCCACTGCGCCAGCTCAGCATGCAGTTGCCGCTGGCCGGTGCCGCGTCGCTGCTGTTCTGCTCTGCCGTCGCCGGACGGCTGAGCCCTGGTGCCTGTCTGCTGGCGGCACTCATCATGGGGGCGTTCCTCTATCCCCTGGTGGGCCATTGGACGCTAATCGCCTGGGGCGCTGGTGATGCCGTGGACCGTCCGATCGGTTGGCTGGCCGTCGCCGGTCTCAGCGATGCTGGTGACGCCATCGGACTGGCCGCGCTCGCTGGCGTCGGATCACTGGCCTTGGCGTGGGGGCTTGGACGGGTTGCTGGCCGGACGGCTTCGCTCGGCGCAGGTACGAATTTGGGTGCGGATGGCGGCAGCGCGCTGATCGCTGTCGGCACCCTGATACTCTGGGCTGCCTGGCTGGTTTCGGTCGTGGCGACTGGAGCGGTCAGTGGTACCGTGCCCTGGCTAGCTCTCGCCAGCGCCGCCGCCGCGGCCGGAGCCGCCGCCGCGGTGGTGTTGGTCGGCCTGCTACGCTTCGATGAGCGCAGTTGGGAGCAGCGGCTGCCCGGTGGGCTGCTCGCTGGCGTGCTCGCCGCCTCCGCCGCCTATGCCCTGGCCGGGCTGGTGCCAATGCTGTTGCTCGGCCTGGTGACCGGCGCCATCTACGCCTTGTCCATTTCGGCGGTGCGGCGGCGGTTCGGCCCCGCCGCGGACCTGGCCCTGGTGTTTGCCGTCGGCGGGATCAGCGGCGCGCTTGCCCCTGGGCTGTTAGGTCCCGAGGGATTGCTCGCCGCCGGCGTCGTCTCTGGATTGATGACCCAGGCGCTTGGGCTGACCGCGGTCTTGGTCCTCGCCATTGGGGCCGGGATGCTGATCGCGCTCGCCCTGCGCGCGCTACCTGGCCGTTGGGTGATAGCCGAATGAACAGCACCGCCATCCGCAACCGATCCTGGTGGGGCAAGGTCTCGGCGGGGCTAGTCGGCACCGCCATTGCTGGCCCTGCCGCTGGCCTGATCGCCGCGGGCATGGGCCACGTCCTAGACCGGGAAATCGACGGCCTAGCGCGGACCTGGCTAAGACCAGACGCGCTGCGGATAAGTCGGCTCCAACGCGACGCGCTGCGCGCCACGGAACTCTCACTGGCCGGTGCATTGGCCCGCGCTGGCGCCCTGTCGGCCCTGGCCCTTGATGAGGCGTGGGATGGCTGTATCCGCCGGCTGGAACTGCCGCGGTCCGATTGGGCTGAGGCAAGGGCGCTGTTTGAGGATGGATTGCGCGCGGATTTTCCACTCACCGCCGTGGTCAACCAATTTCGCCGCGTTTTCCACCGCCGCTTTGATGTGCACTATCTTCTGCTGTGGTCGTTGCTTGAGGCTGCCGAGCAGCGCGGCGAGCCGACTCAGGCACAGCGCCAGCTGCTGGAGGATATCGCGCGGCGCATCGGCCTCTCGCAGGTGCGACTGCATGCCTTTGCCGAAGGGCGCCGTGCATTCGGGAGCGGTCACCTGGCGCCTCGGGCGTCGATGTCCGTGGACGAGGCTCGGGCCAGGCTCAAGGTACCGCCCTTTGCAACGGCCGCCGAGATCAAGCAGGCCTACAGGCGCGAGATCGGGCGTCACCATCCGGACCGGCTGGGCTATCTCGGCCTGTCGTCGGAGCAACTCGCCGAGGCCAGCGCCCAGAGTGCACGCATCCGCGAGGCCTATGAGATTCTCCGGCGCGGATAACTTGAATTACTTGGGTTCGTCTTGACGGATGGCAACGAGCTACGAACGCTCCGAAGGGCCAAGGGCCAAGGGCCAAGGGCCAAGGGCCAAGGGCCAAGGGCCAAGGGCCAAGGGCCAAGGGCCAAGGGCCGGCATTGCGCGATCCTGTTGTCGGTCGGTCCGAGGCAT
>JGI12210J13797_10278396_pt1 | contig 35970 bp, 32 predicted proteins | sample ElkSlonscriptome_3_FD_13797 | JGI IMG/M metagenome (IMG submission 13797) | reverse complement strand
CTAAAATTAAACCCATGAAAAATCTACTCCTCCTATCTACCGCTTTCTTCCTATTCACTTTTGCGCAAGCTCAAACGGCTACGATAAAAGTAAAAGGCGAGGCCACCGTGAAAGCCATCCCAGCCTTAATGAACGTCAACATTCCACTCCAAGCGAAGCAGGATACGTACGAGGCCACTTCGAATGATTTAACCAAAACTTACAACGCGCTGAAGACAGCGTTGGTGAAGGCAGGGATCACGGAAGGTGAGATCAAGTCAAACTCGATGAGCATCAACCCCGAATACCGCTATTTGGACAGAGATAAACAACTGATTGGATACAATGGGTCGATTCGACTATCGATTGAATTGGATCACACCCAAGAAAATATGAATGCCATAGTAAATACCCTGAAAAACGAAGATTTCAATTTTGGCTACAGCCTTTCTTTTAGTCTTTCGGAAACCCAAAAAGAGACCTTACTCGAAGAGGCGTTGACTAGAGCCGTCGAAGATGGTGAGCGGAAGGCTTCTATTTTGGCGAAAGCGCTCGAAGTAAAAATCGTAACGCTGGCAGAAGTGAACCACGGCTATATGAGCGATGGACCGGGTGTCTTTCAACCTTTAATGCGCTCAGCGGAAGCCTACAACATGAAATCTGACGGAGGTCAGGAGCTCACTTTAAACCCGAGCGAGATGGAAATCCGAAAAGAAGTGGGGTTAATCTGGAAGGTCGCAAAGTAAGTCATGCACTTTCCGAACTCATGGAAAGAGCTCATTGTAATAATTCACCACGGCCGTTCCTTTCGGCGAAACCCCTCCATACATCGGGTGCGTATCTGCCATGGGATTGCCATTTCGGTAGTCGTGATAGAGCACTTGATCCATCACGTAGTCTCCTTTTTTCAAATGTGAAATAACGGCTGCGATGTGCCGCACTGACTCGTCAGGGTGGTCTTCGAGCGGCACCGCCCGATCGAGAACGCCGAGCTCCGTAACCGCTATAGGCATGTTCAATGGCAATGCCTCACGCAGTCGGTCTATCTGCTCGTAATCATACTGTTTTGTGTAGTCCTTTTGGTAAAGATGCAGAACAGCCCCAAAGCGTTGAGAGCCATTGTGGTTTTTGACATAATTCACCATGTGCTGATTCCAACCCGCATACCGATCTCCTCCCGTTCTGGTTTTTTTGGCGGGTGCAAAAATTAAATAATAAGGCAGGTCGAGGGAATCGAGGTGCTCGTAAAAAGAGGGCAAAATTTCTTCCGTGTAAATTTGTGCGTCCACCCGTCTTGTCACCTCAGGACGGTAAAGCTTTGGCTTCGAAAATTTCGGGAGGTAATACTCGGTCATCATTTCCAAAAACTCAAACTCGGCTCCGTTGGCTTGCCAACGACGGATGATCGCGAGCTGATTCTCTGGGGTGTCATTGCCATTGACCACGTAAACCATCGAGTAGCCATACTTTTTTTGAAGATCCGTCCAAAGCTTCATGTTCTGATCGGGCCAGTCTTGCGCAAAATCCTTTTGCGACCGCGTACCTCCGGGTATTCGGAGAACGGTATTTTCCAGAGCCGTTTCGCTGAGTTCCGCCAAAAGCCGGTCGGCAAACATGGTTTGCTGCACGATATTGTAGCTCGCTTTGCAATTGAAGCCTACTTTTGGAAGATCTTCATTTTGGATTTCGATTGTTTTCGCCTCGATCGCCGTCCTTTCTTTCTCCGAAGAAGGATCGGAAGAACAATTCCAAAGCAGTAAAAGAGCAAGAAAAAAAGTATTCATTGGTTTCATGATAAATTTGCCTGTGCCACGATCTCGTCATGGTCAAAGGCTAAGGTAGGCAGATCATCCAAGGGATGCCAATTTACCGCCTTGGCATCGCTTGCCGCTGTGGCCGATTGAAACGCAACCTGACCAACGTAGGCAACACTCACCGTTCTGCCGCGCGGATCTCGACCGGGTTTTCCAAAAGCTCCGATCTGCTTCAAGCGGTCTGCATCGATGCCCGTCTCTTCTTTTAGTTCCCTGCGAGCCGCAGTCTCCAAGTCTTCATCAATTTCAACAAAGCCACCCGGCAAAGCCCACTCATCTTGAAATGGCGGATTCTTTCTCTGCACGAGCAATAGGTGCTTCACTCCTGCCCTTTCGGCAAAAATGACGGCGTCTACCGTTACTTTAATTTCAGGCCTCATCGACTTTGGTTTTACGGAGGATCCGCTTTATCAATGGCCCGATAGTCAATCCCTGCCCGATAATGGAGAAAACGACGATGACATAAGTCATGGTCAAAAACAATTCGCGGTTCATCTGAGGTTCGAGAGAAAGTGCCAAGGCGATGGATATCCCACCTCGAATTCCTCCCCATGTGAGTATGATATCGGTCTTCGGAATAAATTCCAATTTTTCCTTAAAGAGTGCGACCGGGCCAGAAATAGCCAGATACCTGGCCAAAAGGGTGATTGGAATGGCCAAAGCGCCGAAAAGAATGTATTGGCCGTCCAAGGCGACAATCAATAACTCAAAGCCGATTAACACGAAAAGCAAGGCGTTGAGAAAGACATCAACCAACTCCCAGAACTTATCGACGTAAAGTCTCGTCTCCTTCGACCACGCAACCTCGGGCGATTTATTACCGATGAATAGGCCCGCAACAACTACTGCCAAGGGCCCTGAAAAATGAAGCGCCCCCGCCAAACTATACAAGCCCATGACCAATGCTAAGGTGATCAGCACTTCCGTTTCGTAATGATCAATGGAACGCATCAATAAAAAACCGAGGTATCCACCTAGCAGCCCGAGAGCAACTCCGCCTCCGATCTCCTCCAGGAACATCAATCCAATTTCACCTAGAGTGATCGATTCTACTCCCTTTTGAGCGATTGCGAAAATCACCAGAAAAACCACAACCCCAACCCCATCGTTGAAAAGCGACTCTCCCACGATTTTGGTTTCGAGTTTCTTCGGCGCATTTGCCTCTTTGAGAATTCCCAATACGGCGATGGGATCGGTAGGGCTGATCAACGCACCAAACAACAGGCAGTAAATAAAATCAACGGGGTAATTAAAGAGTAAAAACAAACCGTAAACTAAGCCTGCCACTAAAAAAGCAGAAATGATTACACCTCCCGTAGCCATTAAAGCAATGGGGCCGCGGTGCGTTTTTAAACCGTCCAATTTGGTGTGGAGGGCACCCGCAAACAGCAGGAAGCTCAACATAATATCGAGCAGTACCGTCTCAAAGTCAATTGATCTGACCAGCGCTTTGGCATCGATCAGCACTTCGGGATCAACCGCACCGATCGCAACGATCACGAGGGTAAAGACAATTGCGATAATCATTAACCCGATGGTAAATGGAAGCTTGAGCAATTTGGTATTGATAAACGCAAACGCCGCTGCGAGAAGGGTAAGAATGACTACGATGTTAAAGATGTCCATAAATCTAGTTTGAGCGGCTCGAAGATACGCTACCGGTAATTTTCTACCTTGAGCCTTTCAAAAATCTTTTACACCAATCTGATGAAGAGCAAGATAAATGCACTGGTGACAGGTGCATCAAGAGGGATAGGGAGAGCAACGGCAATAGAGCTTTCGAAACGCGGTTACGCATTGGCAGTTCACTACGGTAAGAATAAAGCAGAGGCAGAAAATACCCTATCCATGCTGCATGGAGAAGGACATTTTATCTGCAAAGCTGACTTTGGCAAAGTGGAAGAGATTGATCATCTTTTTTATCAGCTCGATCAGCATTTCGATGAAATTCATGTGGTCGTAAACAATGCGGGGGTGGCTATCGAACACCCCTTGGAAATGGCTTCAAATGATTGGTTGGAACAGTTTCAAAAGACCGTTGAAGTCAATTTATTCGGAGCAGCTCTGGTCTGCCATCATTCGCTCAAGCGGATGAAGGCGACAAAATACGGCACCATTGTCAATGTAACCAGCCGCGGAGCCTACCGGAGTGAACCAAAAATGCCGGGTTATGCAGCGAGCAAAGCGGGTCTGAACTCACTGACCCAATCGCTGGCTAAGGCGGCAGGCGAATACGGGGTTTCGGTTGTGGCTGTAGCGCCCGGTTTTGTCGAAACGGATATGTGCAAACAATTACTAAACGACGAAGAATTGGAATCCGTAAAAGGTCAGAGTCCTTTGAACCGCATCGCCCAACCCGAAGAAGTAGCCAAACTAATCGGCTTTTTGTGCGAGTCCGATTCGAAGCATCTGTCGGGAGCAGTAGTCGACATCAACGGAGCTTCCTATTTCAGGTAGGCAAATGATATAAATCATGTTTTTCCCGAGGGTTCTAGGGTACATTTGCCCCGACGAAAAAAGAAGAAAACATGCGCCATAAATCAGCCGAGACTCCTATTATTTCATCCGCCGAAGCGGTCAAACACATCCATTCCAACCAACGCGTGTTTTTGCACAGCGTTGCGATGACTCCACATACACTGATTACGGCACTTTGCGACAGGGCCGATGAATTGAAAAATGTAGAACTCATTCACATCCATACCGAAGGCGCAGCGCCTTACGTAGACAAAAAATACGAGAAAGCATTCAAGCACAATGCGTGTTTCGTAGGTGCCAACGTGCGCGGAGCTGTTCGGGAAGGAAACGCCGATTATATCCCCGTTTTCTTGAGTGAGATGCCACAACTCTTTCGGGGCGGAATTCTGTCTATCGATGTAGCAATGATCAGCGTTTCACCTCCCGATCAGCACGGATATTGCTCCCTGGGGTCGTCTGTTGATATCACTTTGGGCGCATTGGAATCGGCTCGATTGGTGATTGCCGAAATTAACCCGAATGTGCCGCGCACCCACGGCGACGGGTTTATCCACTTCGGCGAAATCGATTTTGCCGTGGAAGTAAATACGCCCATTCATGAAATTAACCCGAGACCATTCGGAGAGGCCGAGGAAAAAATAGGACGCTACATCGCCGAGATGGTCGAGGACGGATCGACGCTACAAATGGGAATCGGCGCTATACCCGACGCGGTATTGAGCCAGCTTACCAACCACCAAAAACTGGGTGTTCACACCGAAATGTTTTCCGATGGCCTTATCGACTTGGTTGAAAAAGGAGTCGTAACGGGTGAGGAGAAAAAAGTCCTGCCCAATTTGGTTACGGCCTGTTTTGCCATGGGGAGCAATCGACTTTACAAATTCATCGACGACAATCCGATGGTGGTTTTCAAAGATGCCGCCTACACCAACGATACCGCGGTGATTCGCCAAAACCCGAAGGTAGTAGCGATCAACTCCGCCATTGAAATTGACATTACAGGGCAGGTTTGTGCCGACTCTATCGGAGCCTTGCAGTACTCCGGAGTGGGGGGACAAATGGACTTTATTCGCGGGGCCTCACTATCTGCCGGAGGAAAGCCTATTATTGCGATGCCATCCGTTACCGGCAAAGGTCGGAGCAAAATCGTGCCCTTCTTGCAGGAAGGCGCGAGCGTGACGACAACTCGCGCCCACGTTCACTATGTGGTAACGGAATGGGGAGTAGCTTTCCTTTACGGGAAAAACTTGCGACAGAGAGCAAAAGAATTGATCAATATCTCACATCCCGACCATCGGGAGGAACTGGAAACGAAGGCGTTTGAAAGATTCAGGCACTGGTAACTAATCCATAATCGGAGTTAACTTGTATCCGCTTTTTTTCAAGAGCATGATTATTCCATTCTCACCTCCTAGATGCGCCGCTCCTACTCCGATGAAATATGTTTTGTCACCTAACATTCCGTCCAGCTTCACTGCCCAATTTCGGTTTCGGTCATAGAGAAGATACTTCATCTCCTCTTCGCTGTTCATGTACTCTTCGGTGGATTTGTAGAGTTCGTTGACCTGTTCCGCTTTGTATTGAGCGACCATATCCGCGAAGAGTTGCTTCATCTCATCGCTTTTCTCTACCATATCCATCAAGTCTTCTGCCTGATCGGCATAGGGAATGCTATCAAAAATGCCCATTTGGTCTTCAAGCGCTTCCAGTCCCGAGACTGACATTTCCCGCTCCGCAGACATTGCCATCAAGGTTCCTTCAAAACTTGCGGGCTGACTGCCCACGTATTCCGAAATCATCATGGTGGCCACCATAAACGGTTTAAAGGAATTCATCATGGCCAAAGGCGGCGCCCCTTCAATACTTGCCAGCTTCTCGGAGAGCAAATCATAATCTTCCTTGCTAAGCAATTGATCCAGAGTAAGGCTGTCGCGCATATTCATCATTTCAAACATCTTCATCTGAAGCGCAGGATCCGTCATATCCATTTCCATGACCAATTCGGCACTTTCATCAAACGCCACTTTTACTTTCTCTTCGAGCACGAAGTCTGCTTGAGGCAAGACGTGTATTGTTCCAAAAATGTAAGATGGCTTTCCCCCTTCTTTCTCCACCTTCCACAATAGGGAATTGGGTAAATCTTGGGCGCAAGAAACTAGAAAGAGAAAATTTGAAATAATAAGTACGATCAGTTGCTTCATATCTCCAAAGATACTACCTATTGTACAAATGAAGCGGCTCATTTGTAACAGCACAATACGCAAGATTATCAGCAGTCTTTCGCAATGAGGTCTGCAACAAATGAGAAGAATTATATTTGACGTATTGTCTCATTAAAAAACATATCGAAGTCATTCGGGGACCGTCCTTCTATTTTTTCAAAAATATCTTTTGAAGTAAAAGAAGGAGAAACGGTTTGCCTGATAGGCCCTTCGGGTAGTGGGAAATCGACTATTCTCAAATTAATCAATGGACTTCTCCGTCCCGACTCGGGAAAAGTGGAAGTCTTTGGAAAGGATGTTGCATCGATGGATGGCGTTGAATTGAGAAGAAAAATTGGTTTTGTGCTTCAGCACCCAGCTCTATTCCCACATTTCACGGTGAAGCAAAACATCGAGGTAGTTCCGAAGTTACTTGGTTGGAAGGACGATAAATGCTCCGAAAGAACCATGGAGCTTTTAAGCCTGATTGCCCTGGATACAGACCATATGACAAACCGCTATCCCTCGCAATTGAGCGGAGGACAACAACAGCGCGTGGGCATCGCCAGGGCACTTGCTGCCGATCCTGAACTCATTTTATTTGACGAGCCGTTTAGTGCGCTAGACCCCATTACCAGAGGAGATTTACAAGATGAGGTACTGCGCTTGAAAAAAAGACTCCGGAAGACCACTGTTTTCGTAACGCACGATATTCGTGAAGCATTCAAACTGGGCGATAGCGTGGTGATTCTCAATCAGGGAAAAATTGTTCAGACCGGAACTCCAGATCAGATTCAAGCCAAGCCTGCCAACTCATTTGTTGAACGCTTCATTAATTCAACCAATGAATAAAGTAATCTTATCTATAATACTATTAAACAGCTTAATACTGAGATCTCAGGACCTCGTCGTTGGCTCCAAGCTATTTTCTGAATCGCGCCTGCTCTGTGAAATCATGGCCCAAACCATCGAGGGACAAACCGACCTGAAAGTAGAACGAAGAATGGGTTTGGGCGGAACCCTGATCTGCTTCGAAGCGCTGAAAACAGGAGCCATTGACATTTACCCTGAATATACGGGAACGCTCAGTGAAGCGATTTTCCAATCTCAGAGCTACGAGGCGGAACTCGATTCGCTGGGGATTGTCTTGGGTGAGCCCTTCGGCTTTAACAATACCTATGTGCTCATCACCCGCAAGGATGCCGATCTTTCGCGCATTTCAGACTTGAAAAATCGAACTGATTTAAAGCTCGGCTTTTCCAATGAGTTCGTCAAGCGCGGCGACGGTTATCAAGCCATGAGTGAAGCTTATGGTCTCGTGCTATCGACTCCGAAGGGGATGGATCACGGATTGGCTTACAAAGCCTTGGCCGACGGGCAGATCGATGTGACCGACGCCTACTCTACTGACGGGAAATTAGAGTCCTTTGGTTTTCAATTTCTGGAAGACGACAAGGGCTTTTTTCCCGAGTACCTGGCTTTGCCATTGATCCGAGAGGAGATAGCCGAGGAATATCCGCAAGTGGTCGAAGCGCTGAACAAAATTAGGATTGATAAAGAAACCATGCTGGAGCTCAATTACCTCGCAGAAGTCGAAAAGGTTCCCTTCGAAAAAGTGGCCTATAATTATCTGTTGAGCCAAGGTTTGGTAAAAGAAGGCACGCAGCCTCAATCGACACACCCGGTTGTGTCCCAAACCATCGAGCACTTGCAACTCACTTTTCTGGCGACATTGATCGCCATCTTGACCGCAGTTCCGCTGGGCGTTTACATTTCCTACAAACCCAGATTGGCAAGTGGCTTTCTTTCGGCGACGGGCGTGATTCAAACCATCCCCAGCTTGGCCTTACTGGGATTTATGATTCCTCTGTTCGGAATTGGCTTCGTGCCTGCGGTGATTGCTTTGTTTCTTTATGCCCTGCTACCGATCGTTCGAAATACGTATGCGGGCCTTCGGGATACCGATCCCATTCTGATCGAGGCGGGAAGAGCATTGGGCATGACCAATTGGCAAATTCTGAAGAAAGTGAGACTACCCCTTGCCGCACCCTTAATCATGGCGGGTATTCGCACCGCCTTGACCATCAACATCGGTACGGCTACTTTGGCTGCCTTTATCGGCGCAGGTGGCTTGGGTGAATCGATAATAACGGGTATTAACCTCAATGACAATTCGCTGATTCTTCAAGGAGCCATTCCCGCGGCTATACTGGCATTGCTGGCGGATTGGGGTATGGGTATTATTGAAAAACGCCTGCGACGGACTAACTAGCACATCCTTGATATTGGCTTAAAGCTGAAACCGCTTGGTGAGCCCGACCTGAAGGTAATACGACTCAGTGCCATCCAAAGACTCGGGAGCGAAGACTCGAAATCCACCCGCCAAGTCAATTATAAAGTCATCTCCCAATTGCCAAAAAACACCTGTATTCATAAATGAATCTTGCAAGAATAAGCCGGACTCCCCATCGAAGTTTGCTTCTAAAATAGGCCAATACTCTGCAAAAATACCGACATAATCATTTATCGAGTAACCGAGGTTTGCCGTAAATTCCGTTCTGTTATTGGTAAAATAAACCACGTTTGCGGTAAACGAAAACTTTTGTGAGAGTTGATTTTGAAGAGTCAGAATAAACCTGCCCATGCGGTTATCCAAATCGTCTCCCGGAGTGCCGGTAGTCAAGTAGGTGGCTTCCACTCCAATGGCCGGCCTCAATCCTTCTCCTTTGAGTATCAAACCTCGCGATGAAACGGAGTATTGCGACACTCCGATATCAGGCTCTGCATCTGAACCCGAGGAAGACATCGTTTTAGGATCAAAGAGTAAAGATGATACTTGTAACAAAAAAGAAAATTCGAAGCGATCACTTATTCCAAATTTGGTATTGACGTCAACACTGTGAAAGTTGATATCACCTACCGATAAATCATCACGCAAATACCCATAACCACTTTGAAACTGAAGTGCTCTGTTTCCTGCCGTGTATGGATTAATACTTTGACCCGGCCTATCGGTATTGATCGGCTTCGGAGAATCCCCCTCCTGGGCATGAACTTTGATACCAAGCAAAAGAATCAGAAACAACCAAATATGCTTTTTCATCACTCTTTGAATTACACCTCAAAACTAGAAAGAATTGGTAATTTCACGGTAAACAGAAGTGTGGCCATGACCAAATTAAGTGTTTCTCTCTTCTTCGGGATCATTTTCTCCATGACCGTTTTCGGACAAGAGTCATTGAGCGGCGTGGTTTACGACGGGGACACTTTCAAGCCTTTGGCGAAAGCTACCGTGAGAATCGGGAACCGCAACATGAAGACGGATGCTTCGGGAACGTTCAACATTCCATTGAAAAAGGATGATGAGTTAGAAATTTTTGCCTCAGGATTTCATGACTATCACCGCGATCCCAATGATTTTTTTGATCGGAAAGGATTGAGCATCTATTTGGTTCCCAAACTCGACAAAAAAGGGCTAAGGGTTTCTTCAGAGGCCGTGGGCGTATACGAGCCGGAATTCGAATACCTCTTTGATTTTGAGTTTGTCAATGGTCTTTTAGTGGTGGGCTCTTACCTGAATAGAGATATTGGTGACAGGAATTCCGAATCTACGCTACAAAACTGCGCATTGAGCCTTTTTGACCGTGGTGAAATGGTACATCGAATTATCATCCCCGACTTTCCGCAACGATTTAGACGAAGCGCGTTCGGGGAAATGTACATTCAAGGAATGGACTATGCCATACGGGTGAAAGAAGAGAGCGGAAAACTCAGTTATTCCGACTTTGACTTTCAAGCATACCGAACTCAAGTCGTGCCTTGGACCGTGGCATTTCCCAATTCGGCCTTTCGGGTCAAGATAGTAAGTGAACTCCCCCAAGTCGTTCATTATTGTCACCAAACCGCAGATGATACGGTAAGTATAGTCAGAGTAGCAAGAAATAAATCGTATTTCAAAAACACCGCCGCCGATTACAGCATGCTGAGTGAAAAGCAAAAAGAGCTTGCTCGCGCACTGAGTGACGAGCACGGTTTTGAGCCACAAATCTATGCAAGCTTTATCAGGACTGCCGAAAGTGAATCTAACGATCAGATGAGGCCTAACTTCAATGGCGGTGTTATTCGCGATCTGCGCCCTCCATACACGCCTGTTTACAAAAGAGGTGATCAGGCCGTAATCGTTGATGCCTTGAACGAAATCATCTACACCCATTCTCCGACGGGTGAAGCCATGGACTCTGTGCTTTTTCAGGCAGACTTAGATGGAGAGCAACTTATTCAAGTTAAGCAAGATAGAATAAGCCAAAATCTATACACTGTTCACGAGAAAAAAGGAGTTTACCTGATCAGGAAGCTCGACCCCGAAGCAGGTGCTCTCGGCAAGCCAATGAAAATCGCCTATCCCTATCCCAAGCGATTGAAAATTTACAATGGCAATGCTTTTTACATCAGGCACAATGTGAGTGAACAAATTAAGCACTTGTATAAGGAATCGCTGAAATTTGATTGAAGGTGTGTTCAGGACAATTAGACTATCAAGTCTTGGTTGACACCGGATATATTCAGATATTCGCGGCCTAACACCCAACGCGATGCCAAGAACAGTAATCACAGGATCTGGAAGCTTTGTTCCAAAAAGAATTTTGTCGAATGAAGACTTTCACGATCAAATCTTCTACACGGAAGAGTCTGCGATCATTGACAGACCGCCGGAGCTTATTTCGAAAAAATTCGAACAGATTACCGGTATCCGAAATCGAAGGTGGGCAGATGACTCCATGAACTCTTCAGATCTGGCTTATGAAGCAGCTATTATGGCTATTAAGGATTCGGGAGTAGACCCTGAAACGTTGGATCAAATTATTGTTGCCCACAATTTTGGAGATATCCAGTCGGGAACCATTCAATCGGAGGCCGTTCCATCAATTGCTTCCAGAGTCAAAAATAAACTTGGGATAAAAAACCCGAACTGCATCGGTTACGATATTTTATTTGGCTGCCCGGGATGGGTGCAGGGTGTGATACAGACAGAGGCATACTTCAAAGCCGGGATGGCCAAAAAGGTAATGGTCATTGGTTCTGAAACCCTTTCCAGAGTGATCGACTCTTACGACAGAGATAGCATGCTATTCTCAGACGGCGCAGGGGCCACAGTTCTGGAGTATAAAGATTCCGACCGGGACACGGGAATTCTCAGCACGGCCTCTGCCACGTTTGCAGAAGGTGAAGTGGACTATCTGTTTATGGATAAATCATTCAAACCGGATGCAGATGACCGTGTAAAGTACATGAAAATGAAAGGCCGCAAGGTATATGAGTTTGCACTGAAACATGTGCCCGCTGCCATGAAAAAATGCCTCGATGAGGCCAACGTTGACATCTCTGAGTTAAAGAAGATATTCATTCATCAAGCCAACGAAAAACTAGATGAGGCCGTAATTAGCAGGCTTTACAAGCTTTACGGAAAGCAAGAGTATGCCGAATCGGTGCTGCCAATGAGCGTACACGATTGGGGAAATAGCTCTGTCGCCACGGTGCCAACTCTTTTCGATGTGGTAAAACGAGGAGAGAAAGAAGGCCATAGTCTGAAGAAAGGGGATATTTTACTGTTTGCTTCGGTGGGCGCGGGTATGAACATCAATGCAATTTGCTACCGCTACTAAGTCGGGGTTGGCTTTTTTATTCGCCGGTGAACGCTATATAAAGGATCACCTAGTTTATGCTCCAGGGCTGTTATATCGGCCTTTGCTTCGTTCACTATTCATCAATTGAATCACCAATTACCTTTTTGCTCGCCTGCAATATGGGGCCTTGCATCTTTTAGTAAGAATGCGGGCTTGAGTTGCACTCCACTCTCCTTTTTCAACGGCGTTTAAATGTAAGACCCGCCGACTTATCCATCGACTACAACTCTATTGTACAGATTCAGCTAGAGCATCAACTGTAGAAAAAGTCTTAGGGAACAACAAAATTCCTTTGAAAACATTCAAAGATGTAATTTGGATGACACAATTTCAATAGTGTGCTTTACTTTTGGGGCGATAAAGTGAATAGCTGGTTGTGAATTGCCATTTTTACAACCGCTTGAAGTGAATAAAAACTAATAACCAACTCGTTATGGGCGAAGTAATAGAATTTTTTCAAAATTTATTTGATGTCTCGGACTGGCCTCCGAGGTGGATTTGCGGAAAATGGAGTGAGTTTCATGGGTGGCTATACATCATCAGCGATCTCACTATTTGGCTGGCTTACTTCGTGATCCCCGTAATTTTGATTTGGTTCATTCAACAGAATAAAAAGCTCCCTTTTCTTCCGGTATTTTGGCTTTTTGTCGCCTTCATTCTTTTCTGTGGGCTTACTCATGCGCTTGATGCTTTAATCTTTTGGTGGCCGGCTTATCGCGTAAGTGCATTAGTCAGGTTTGGAACCGCCATTGTATCTATTCTCACGGTATTCGCATTGATTCGAGATTTGCCAAAGGTGCTTACATCAAATGCGGGCAAAAACTTTGATGAGGACGAGCAGCCTGTTGATAATTTGGAAAATTCGCACGAAAAAAATTATCAGGCTGCTTTGCTGCGAATCGTTGAAAAGGAACAAGAAATAGAAAAGTTGAGAGAAGAATTAGCGCAAAACAAAAAAAGCTAAGGATGTCAGAAGGAATTGAAAAAATAGTTCTTTTTGGTCTTGCCATTTTTTTCACCAGCATCATATTTTCTCTGGATCTGTATGCCGATAGTTCATACAGCGTAGCCAACCTGTACACGCTTATTATATTGTATACCTGGCTTTTACCAGGGAAGTCTTCAGTGGTAATTTCTTCAACGGTGTGCACATTCCTCATATTCTACGTGGCCATTCACAAAGCTGAATCAGACAATGAACAAGCAGAAATTGCGAATGCATTTTTTTCCACGCTGGCAGTCTGGGTTGCTATGTTCCTTACGCTCATCAGCAGGCGAGGCTACAACGAACTTAACTTGACTATAAAAAGTTTGGATGATGTAATTACAAAGCGAACCAAAGCATTGCGCACAAAATTGATCGACACGGAGGTTCAGAATAGACTCATCGAAACGAAAAATAGCAAAATTCTTGCTCTAAATAAGAATCTGGAGAGGGAAAGTCGACGCGTAGTCAAGAGTAGAAAGCGATTTCAAAAGCTACTGAAAGAGGCACCCACGGGTATTCTTATCATAAACGAAGAGGGGATAATTTTAGACGCGAATCAATTTACATCTTCACGATTAAAGAACGACCACGACTTGTTGCAGAGGCCCTTCGTTTCTTTTGTTCACCCCGCAGAGCAGCAAAAATTTCAAGATTATTTAAGCTCGTTTTTAGATGGACCAGATTCCGCGGAAAACGATTCCATCGAATTACGACTGAACAAATCAAACGACACTTCTTTTTATGCGGAAGTTACCCTGGCTCAGCTTGAACAAGACAGCAAGTCCGAAATTATTGTGACGCTTTTCGATCTGTCAGAAAGAAAAGCCAGAGAGGAAATTAAAATACGAGCAGCCGCCATTGAAGTAAAAAACCGCGAAATCGAGCACATGGCCTATTTGGCCTCACACGATCTTCAAGAACCGCTGAAGAGTATTGTGGGGCTGGTAAACTTACTGGAAGAACACGTAAATCTTGACGAGGAAGGAAAAACATACATCACTTACATCAAAAGCGCTTCAGAACGAATGGGCGGATTGATAAAATACCTCCTCAATTACAGCAAGTTAGGCACTTCAGAAAAAATTGAAAATGTTGACATCGAAAAAATAGTAGATGAAGTAAAGTTGGACCTACAATTTTTAATCAAGAATAAAAAAGCGGAAATCTTCGTTGAAAAATTGCCTCCCGTGAAGAATGGAAGCCCGTTTGAACTTCGAGTGCTATTGCAAAATCTGATTGCGAACGCTCTCAAATTTGTTGTGCCGGGTGTTCCCCCAAAAATCACCGTAGGACACAAAGAGTTGGACAGCACCCTTTACTATTTTGTATCTGACAATGGAATTGGGATTGATAAAGAAGATCAACAGAAAATTTTCCGAATGTTTAAGCGGCTTCACAATAAAGCAGAATACGAAGGAACAGGAATCGGGCTGGCTTTCAGCAAAAAAATTGTGGAATCACATCAAGGGACTATTTTCTTAGAATCTGCCAAGGGTGATGGAACGACCTTCTATTTTTCATTGAATGAAAATATGCGCTCGGCTTTCTTTACCGAAGGAGAAAAGAGTACTTTAACACCCTAAATTCTACAAACATGAAAAAGCATATTTTGCTAATCGCCCTCTTTTTCGCAATGGTAGGAATGGCGAATGCCCAGACTACAGAGAGAACTGCGAAGATTACAAAAGCAGAAACGACTGAAAACGTTGAATCCATTCAGAAAGTATCATCAGCCGATAAAGCAGCAACGACAAAAGCTACTAAGACTTCGGGCTGTAAGGAGATGTCATCGAAAAGCTGCTGCAAAAAGGGAAAAGGTAACGCATCTGCAAGCAATGACAAAGCCTGCTGCACAGATATGGCCGAAGCCAAGGCCGGAAAACCTTGCTGTGACAAGAAAGCTGAAAGGATGAAAGCTGAAGCGAAGAAAAAAGAGGCAACCAAGAAAAGCTAAATTTCAGCTACGCATTGCACCACAAAATGTAAGCCTGCTCGGTATATTGGGCGGGCTTTCGTGTGACATAAATCCAACTGATTCGTCGGACTGTCAAAAGCCCATCTATCTACATTTCGGAGATGTAGTCAGCAAATAGTCATCGGCTGCGGCGGTAAATGAAAACCATTGTTGCTCAGCCGAACTGATTTCTTGAAACCCTTTGTGATTCTGAATTTTACTGCATCAAAAAAAGCTGTTTCCTCAATAAAACTGATGCAGTTTTGTATTCATCTTTCTGACGGTTTTGGCAGGACTTCTTGTGATAATGCCCCCCTTGCCGAAGGTGCGCACGTAATACGGGAATGGGCGACGCAGCTGCACGAATTGATCGTCCATTATAATCAATGCCTCGAAGCCCATATTTGACGAACCGTAGTATGTCGCTTTCTGTTTTACTCCCAGACTATCCTTTTCCAGGCGATAATCGTTTCGTATTTTCTCATCACCCGACTTTATTTTTCCAAACTCGGCTGTGTAAATCGTTCGTGACTCAACTTTGATGGTGTTGTCGGGGGTAAGATCGCGGTTTAAAAAAACGATTTCATCGAGCCTTCCCTCTTTGATGAGCCCCGAATCTTCGCTGCGAAAGAAGTAAACGGGCGCAAAATCAAATTCTGAGACAAAAGCCTCCACGTATTCCCTATTCTCCTTTCGTTGGCGTCGCTCCAATTGGACTGCCTTATCTCCCAGCCCTCTCTCTTTGAGCATCGCAATGGATTGTGACCTGGTCTGCAAACGAACCAACAGTGCGCCTTCTCTCAACCCCTTGATATGCTTTCGCGCAATGGCGTTGTCGCTTGGGCTTCCATCTTGAGCATCCAATTTTCCCCATGCGAGAAGCCCCAATAACACCATGGCTATTGGCAGAAGTAGACGAGAAGCCAATCGGACGGTTTGATCAGTCATGCAATAGATTTTATATCGGGTTTTTCACTACCACTCAGTGCAGACTCACTTACGCGATCTGCCCCGATCCTTTCCTCGGTCTGTTTTATCGCGTTCCAGCGTATCCACATAAGAGCTATTGTCCGATTCCTTAATCGAGGCCTTGAGCCCTTTCAGCTCGTCTTTTGTCAGGTCGCGCCAAGCACCCAGCGGCAGATTGCCCAATGCGATGTTCATAATTCTCACGCGCTTCAGCTCTACCACATCGTAGCCGAGGTGTTCGCACATGCGCCTGATCTGCCGATTGAGTCCTTGCACCAGCACGATGCGAAAGGTAAATCGATTTAGTCGTTTCACCTCGCACTTTTTGGTGGTGACCTTCAATTCGTGCAGGCGCACCCCGCTTCCCATTCTTTCGATAAACTCTTCGGTAATGGGTTTGTGCACTTTTACGATGTACTCCTTTTCGTGCTCGTTTCCTGCGCGAAGGATCTTGTTGACAATGTCGCCATCATTGGTCATCAATAGCAGGCCCTCACTGGGTTTATCCAATCGGCCGATATGGAAAATTCGCTCGCTGTGGCCGATGAAGTCCACCACATTTCCTTTCACCCGTTGATCGGTGGTGCAGGTAATTCCCACGGGTTTGTTCAAGGCGATGTACACCAAGTTATCATTGCCCGTGATCCGTTCGCCATTCACTTCGATTTTATCGCCCGGCATGGCGCGGTCTCCGAGTTTGACCTTATTGCCGTTCAGGCGCACCCTCCCCTGCTCGATCAGTTTGTCGGCTTGTCTGCGCGAGCAATAGCCGCTGTCGCTAATGGCTTTATTGAGTCGAATGGAATCGGGATGATGCATACTATTCTATTTAACCAGTTGAGGTGGAACGTTAAGCACAAACCGCCTCAGGTTGCGGCCACAAAAATAGAGGATTTTAAGTTCTTCGGTTTTACCTGAGATTAGAAGGTTGTCATGGCTTTCATACAGGGGTTTGTAGTGATGAGAATACATTCCAATTATTGACTTTTAAGTTTGATACGGTGAGGATTGTTCACGTTATAATATCCATCTACTACTTCAGAGTAATTTCATTTATTATCTCTTGTAGTGTTACTCATGGTGTATCGGTGAACGCAAAACGGAGAAAACTTAGCGCAGCGGTCTCACGGATATCGATATTAGCATAAACTTATGAGTGGACATAGATGCTGGTTACGCTTCGTTTTTGCTTTTCCTAAAAGAAATAAATCAGGCCATCCAATTGAAGCGAATTAGACTTTCATTTCAGATTGCACTCATACTTTCAGGAGTTTCAGTAGTGCTTTATTCAGAATTGTAAGCAAGCTCAATGTCATTTGCTAAGAATCCTTAAAATGTGAACTCAACTTACTTTTTTACCTCCTTGCGCATTTTGCTATTTGCTATCTTGGACGTATGAAAAACTTACTTACTTTACTGCTGGTCTTTGCACTGACCGCTGCCGTTGCCCAAACCGATGCGGACACAAAGGACAAGCGCTACGGCCTCAACGAACTCAAGTTTAATGCGGGCACGGCGCTGTTTGAGTTGCTGGAGCTCAGCTATGAGCGAGTTCTCAATAACGATATGGGAATCGGAATATCAGGTAGCTACAGCACGCTGGAAGGCATAGATTATCGCGGAGCTATTCTCCCTTACTTCCGATTTTACCCTTCCGAAAAACAAGTTGCCTCAGGTTTTTTCTTAGAAGCCAATACGGGAGTAATTTTTTCTGAGAGTACAGGGTTCATTATTAGAGATATAAACGGACAATATGTCGAAGACGACGAACGGTTTGTGAGCTATGGCTTTGGCGTGGCGCTCGGCGGAAAGTTTGTTTCAAAAACGGGTCTCTTCGGAGAAATTTATGGTGGCGTAGGTCGAGAGTTTCTCGATGAATCCTTCATTGAAGTCTATCCGAGGGTCGGCCTCAACTTCGGGTATCGGTTTTAGCGATCAGGCTGGTTGGAGCAAGTCGTTGGACACGATGTGAGAGACCTTTAAACGAGTCGGTTCCAACTTGTTTTGGTACACCCAATCCAAGAAGTCGGACACAACTTTTTCATTCATCCTACCCCAGTCCTTGCCAAAAGCGGGAATTGAAATCTCAAGCGCTTTCATCAAATCAATCTTTGCGTTCTTTTCGGGCACGAATTGCTCAAAAATTTCTACCGCTTCTGCGGAGTTCGTTTGGCAAAAGTGAAATCCCTTCTTGCTCGCCGACACGAAAGCCCGATAGGTCTCTTTGTGCTTAGCGATCTTTGACTCGCTGACTACCAACAGCGGAGAGTAGGAATAAGGAATGCCATAATCGACCATTCTAAAATAGTTCAGATTCGCACCAAGCACTTCAGCTTCTACCCCTTCCCAATTGGTAAAAACCCAAGTCGAGTCGAAGGTCTTGTTTAAGAGGGTTTCCCAAACACCCAGTTTAGCGGGATAATCGATATTGAGGATTCCATTGCCGCCATCGTTTCGGATCATTTGCATGACTATGCGGTCTTCGTAGCGCGCCTGGTAGCTCGCGTACGTTTTTCCGTCCAGGTCTTTTGGCGTCTCCATGCCCTCACCCGCTCTAACAGCAATAGCGCTCAGGTCGTGTTGAAAAACCGTGGCGACCCCGATCAGGTCAAAGGGAGTAGTTTTGGTGCGAAAGCTGATCACACTCTCCGTAGGACAAAGCGCAAAATCGGCTACACCCTTTTCTACCTTTTTTGCGGGAGTCACCGCATAATTGTCGGCAGAGGGGTCGATGATATTCACCTCTATTCCAAGCGCTTTGTAATAGCCCATTTCTCGGGCGATGAAAAAACCAATGTGGTTGATATTGGGTGTCCAGTCGAGGGCAAAAGTTACTTTTTTCATGGTCTCTGCTTCCATTTTTAATTCTATGGACGCAAGTATACCGGAAAGATATGAGAGGGCCATTGACCTACCGAGTCCAATTGGAAAAATGAGCCCCGTGGTGATAGCCGGGTTGTGGAAATCGCCTTTTCCTAATAATCTCCCAATGTGAAACTTTACGCTGAGATAATGTCTGCCAACATTGTTGGAAACATTCTCCGTAAAATTAGTAGTGATATATATTACAATGGTTCTGACCGGGAGCTAAGAGAAGAAATAGGATTAAGCGAAATTTTATCTACGCCTAATGAAATGATACCTGAAAGATTGAGACTCACTGAAAAAGAATTTTTGCAAACCCTTGGTCGCCTCTCTACGCTTGCCACTTTAAATAATTCTTTACAGATGAAAGTGGTAAGGATTAATTATATGAATAGAATAAGCAATGGAATGACAGAAGTTATTGGATTACCTGAAGAAGAAAAAATAATCTTAGATTTAGAGAAATAACTAAGGCACAACATCCTGCAAGGGAAACATGGTATAAGAATGGATAGCTTCCTACCGTCAGCTACGACAGCATACATTGAGCGTCAGAAATGAATGTGCAGCGATGAATAAGGTTTTAAATCAATATCGAAATGCTCATAAATGGATGATCATTCCGTGGCTTATCATCCTTATTGGTTTTTTCCCTCAATATTTCATGACGTGGCTCTCAGAACCTTGGGGATATCACTTACATGCGCTCTCGGCAATGGGATGGTTCGCACTCATTGCCGTTCAACCCTATTTAGCCACACGCGGAAAATTAAAACAACATCGATTCTGGGGTATGATAGGAATATTTCTGGCGGGAGCCGTTGTTTTCTCAGCATTGTCCATTGTACCGACCAATGTCTATTTTGGTGCGATCGGTGGGTTTGAGCCTGTATTTCCCGCGTCGTTCTTTTACGGATTAGTACTTACCGAAACCCTTCAGATTTTTGGTTTTGGGTTAGCCGTAGTTATGGCCATTGTGAACTCAAAGAAAGTTGAGGAACACGCAATTTGGATGACCTCTACTCTCTTTTTTGGGTTGATGCCGGGATGGGGGCGCCTAATAATGTTCCCGGTTTTGATTTCGGGCGGGGAGGTATCATGGCTTAATACTCAGTCCTCTTTGAATGTAGGAATATCCATATTTATGCTCGTGGTTCTCTACGTGGGATACAGACTCAAAAAACTAAAACACCCGGCGATACTGCTGTCACTCTTTCTGGTCTCCTTAATGTTTTTCACCATTCAAATTGGCGAGCAAGAATGGTATCAAGAAATAGTCACAAGAATTATGAAACCAACGGTTCCTTGGAATCTATAAACTTGCTACAACATTTACTACCGGTGAACAACGCATCATCGGTCGGGATACTTTTATGCGGGTTAAAAGTTCGCTTAAATAAATATTATTAATTAATACTTTGCTAATTTCGAGGGCACCTGTTCGTGCTTTCTGATCGCAATGCATAACAGCCGAACATCGTACACTATTCGAACTACCATGAGATATCATACCTTGACAATAGCCATTTTGATTACCACCCTTTGTTTTGGTCAAAAACTTGAAAAGGTGAAAGTAAGTGATACTGATCCGTACAATTTTTACATAAACGATGGAGACTCTACAGAGGTTTTCTATTACAAAATGGTTCCTGAATCAATGCCTGTCGGAGTTTTAACCATCTTTCCGAGCGGTGGAGAAAAAATTGAAGACTTGCTGAAGCAAATTGATCTCCACAAAGTGGCAAACAAAAATGATTTTCTGGTGATTATACCCTCTTACAATTGGGGTACTTTTCAAAAAACTCCCGATGTCAATTTCATTGACGGTATTTTCAAGCAGGTGGTCTTAGAGCATAAAGTTACCAAAGAAAACTTTATCCTATGTGGCCTTTCGAATGGGGGAATGATTTCATTAAATTACGGGATTACAGCTATTCGAGATAGCAGTACCTACGTTATCCCAAGAGGCATCATTGGGATAGACCCTCCACTGGATTATGCCCGCCTCTATCATTATTGTGAACGAGAAATAGACCGAAATTTTTCAGATGCAGGAGTTGCTGAAGCTAAGTGGTTACTGGACGTATTTGATCAGATTTATCAAGGCTCCCCGGATGAACAACCACAAAACTACATTGATGCTTCAATTTATTCCTACGGAGCTGAAGAGGGTGGAAATGCTCAATTCCTGAATGATATACCTGTTCGAATGTATTCCGATTTGAACCTAGACTATTTATTGAATCAACGAAAACGTGATTTATATGATTGGAATGGAATTGATATAGTGGCATTTGTGAATCAATTAATGATCAATGGGAATAATAACGCTGAGGTGATTATAAGTCAGAATAAAGGAGTTCGTTTGGACGGAACGAAGCATCCACACTCTTGGTCGATTATGGATACTGATGACACCATAGAGTGGATGTTAGATGTAATTAATTAACAAAACGCGTTAGAACGCATTTCGCTCAGAGCAAGGTCCTCACTTTTTGGAAAGCCATGGTTTCGGTGGAAACAAAAATCCTTCTAAATCGGCATAGACCTTAAGCAAAAGGTTCGATCTTATTCTTAAACCTCCCCCATCTCTCGCTAGGTCAAGCGCCACGTTTCCTGTGCTATTTCCCGACACCGTTAGACTGCATATCAACACGGTGAATAATCGGATCTGCTCACGGAAAGCTTTCCCATTTGGCATCGGGCGTCCATGAATTGCCGTGATTCAACGACTGCAACCGCAATGGACGTAAATAAAGCCAGACCAAGTAGTGAACTCGGAAATTCAATTAGTTTTAGCCAAAGTTTCGGATGTAATAAACGAGATTTTCGAGCATCTATCGTCCTTTTGGAAATAAAATAAAAGCAATGAGCCGCCACCATATTTTACTTTTTGGTTATTCAATCCTCCTCTTCGTATTATCATGCGGAAACACTGCACATGATGCAAAAGAAAAAGCTGATACGGCTTCTTCAAATGCTGAAACAAAAACAAATTTCTTGACGGATTATGAAGCCATCGGTGCAAGCGGAGGTGTAAATGCCGTAATTGAAATTCCCTCGGGAACGGTAGAAAAGTGGGAGTTAAATAAGACCGGCGGACAAATAGAATTGGAGTATGTCAATAACGCCCCGAGACTCATTAACTTTTTGGGTTACCCCGGAAACTATGGCATGATTCCAAGAACTTTACTCTCTAAAGAACTGGGAGGAGATGGAGATCCCTTGGACATTATCGTGCTCGGACCACCGGAAGAGAGAGGCATCGTTATTGAATGTAAGGTTGTGGGTATTCTGTATTTGACAGACAACGGGGAGCAGGATGATAAATTGGTGGCCATTTCACCAAAGTCAACCCTTTATGAAGTTAGAGATATGGACGAGCTTAAGGCAAAATATCAAGGCATCGCGGAGATTTTAGAGATTTGGTTTACCAATTATAAAGGACCCGATCATATAACTTCTGAAGGATTCGGAGATAAGAATAGTGCACTCGAAGTACTGACAGCTGCCATCAATCAGTATGAAGGAAGTTCTGCGCCGGCTGAATAAGTTCGTGAAAAAGAGACTAAATTTGTCGTGATGAGGATGATTGATATATATCGAATGGGGCTTTTACTGCAACTCGCAGTTTCTTGTGTGAGCGCCCGGTCTCAAAATTGCGCCGAAACCTATTCATTCTTTGTGGCAGGGCACGTATACGGGGCAATCGGCACGAATAATATTGGCGTGCACCCACCTTTCAAAGAAAAATTCCCTTACATCCAAAGCAGATCTGAAATAGAATTTGGTCTTTTCACCGGAGATATCGTTTCCTCAAACCCTACCGCTCAAGACTGGGACGAGATTGACGCAGATGTCGAGAACCTGGGCATACCCGTACATTTTGTCGCCGGTAATCACGAAGTGCGAAATCTGCCGTTGTTTAAAGAAAGATACGGAGATACCTATTTCGATTTCACCTATAACAACGATTTGTTTATCATTCTCGACCCCAATATAGACGGGTGGAGTATCACCGGGGATCAGCTGGCATTTTTAGAAAATGTAGTGTCCGAGAAAGGGCCAATCTCAGACAATGTCTTCGTTTTCTTTCATCAGATTCTTTGGAAAGACTACGATAATGAGTTCAACTTTATCACTTGGAACTCGAATGAAGGGAGAGTCGATCCCGTAAACTTCTGGCCAACCGTAATTCCAATTTTTGAATCCATTTCCAATGATGTTTACATGTTTGCCGGTGACCTCGGAGCCAGTTGGTCCTCAGAAGCATCGTACGACCGCTACCACAACATTACTCTAATTTCCAGCGGCATGGGAGCGCTGGAGGGTGATAATTTCGTCGTGGTAAACGTGGATGCAAACAACTCCGTCAATTACGACTTAATCTGTTTGAATGGCTCCGATCTTTTCTGTTTGGGAGAGCTCACGGATTATTTGACCGTCGACATCAGTCCCTCGACAGAAGCGGAAGAGAAAACAAATACCCGATTTATCCACCCAAACCCTGCCAACGAATTTATCAACGTTTCGTTCAAGCAAGCGAGCACCCTACAACTATTCGATTTGAAGGGAGCACTAATTCTTGAAATAGCTTGTGAAGAATTCTCAAACCGGCAAATCGACGTATCACCGCTTCAAAAAGGAGTGTATACTGCTCGGCTTTTAGGCGAAAAAGGGATCGAGACACAGAAGATCGTCATTCAGTGAATTTCACCAATTGAGAAACACTTTTGCCCAAACTACTTTTTCTCGCTGACCTTGGCTTGTTTTCGTAGCCGCCTTATCAATTCGTCAATCATCGCCCACGTGCAAGTACAGTTCGGACAATACGATGCGCATCTTATGATTTACCGAACAAGCTCGACCAAGACCTCCCAAACCAATCAATAAAATCGCTCGTAGACATTTTTCGCTGTTCCTTCGATTTGTCTATTCTCTAAATAAACTGCGGAACCTTTCTCGATCAAAAATTCTGTTGCACAATTATTCAATGACAAATCTTCCGTTCGCAAGGTGGCGCCACCGTACTCCGGCTTCTTCTTCAACGCAACCAGTCCGTAATTGGAGTTGCTGATTTCTACACGCTGCAGATTCACTTCAGACAGATCCTTTGAGGCGACACCAATGTTGCAATTCCTCACCACGCAATCGGTCACATTCAGAGTGGACTGCTCTCCCCCACTTATTCCCTTGTCGTTTGCATTCACGATGGTGCAATCCGCGATGTCAATTTGGCTTGTGCTAAAATCAATGGCGTCATTCCCGATTTTGTCAAAAGTGGAGTTCACCAGTTCTCCGGTGCAAAAATCAGAATCGAATGCATCGGAGTAGATGCCAAAGAAGAAAGAGTGATCAACAAAAAAATCGGAGCGAATGATATTCAGAGCGTCCTCACAGTGATTGTCTTCAAAGACCGTGTGTTCAAAAGTAACATCTGATTCATAAAAATTTACGGCACCGGTCAAACCCCAACCGTTGTAGCTTAGGGTGTTTAAATTGCTGAAAGTGGTATAGGATACCACGGATTCTCCTTTGGCTTGAAGCACGCTGAATCCGTTAGCCGTGGAATCGGAAGACTGGATCAATATTCGCTCTTGTTCAGTACCCTTGGCAAAAATCACGGAGTGGGAAATGATACCCGCCGAATCTATCATATTCAGATTTACACCGGCTTCCAATACCACAACCTTATCTTCAGGGATGAGAATTTTATTGCGAAGAACATAGTCTCCCTTTTTGAGTATCAAAGAATCCCCACTCTCCATAAACAGCTGATTTGAATTCGAGCCGGGATCACTTTTTAACTCTTGGTAAGGAGATCTACGCGTATTTTTCTTCCAATGAGATAATTCTGCCGTATACTCCTCATCCGAGTCCACCGCTTTCAGCAACGCGTATTTGGCTGTTTCGAGATAAGGCATCGAAAGCGAAGTATCTGCCCTCGCGGCGCGATACTTATCTAAAATCACTTCGTCGAAGCCGTATATGTCGCGTTTCTCTTCATTCAATAAGGCCAGCAACTGAACTTTCCTGCCATTGTAATTCTCTACCAGGAGTGAAGCTTCATCTTCTTTGGCTTTGGAGTAATACAAATTCACAAAGTAAGGAACGAGTGTTTTTGTCTGCTGCGTGTCAATTGAAAAAGGACGGTCTTTCAGGTCAAGTTCCGTAAAATAGCCCTCCGCTATTTTGTCTTTTAACTCTCTTATTTGAGGCTTTAAATCCAACGCATTGCCGTGCAGGAAATTTTCGTGCAACTCATATCGCGGAAACTCCTCGTGAATCAGGTCAGCGTATTCGTCGAGTTCACCACTTTTCTCGTCCAGAAATTCTTGAACAAACGCCTGTTCTGTATATTTCTTCAAATAATTTAAGTAGAGGTCCATCAATTTTTCGGACCCAAAAAACGAACGAATTGCATTTCGATGCTCAGAGGAAGCAATGTTTTTATCAAACCCCAGAGCCGATAAAGCAGCGTCACTTTCTTCGTACTCTTCGGTAAAGTTGTCAAAGTTTATGGGTTCCAGTTTGCACAAAACCGGGTTGTAATAAAACCTCATGTTGTGCCAAATAAACCCGTGTTTTCCGTTTATCAAATCCAGCAGCGCCAGATATTTGGCCAGTTTATCAAGGTCAAATAAATCATCAATTGAACCCTCTCTATTTCTGAATTGATTCATGAGGCTCTGAGCGATAAGGAACTGCTTATACATGGTGGTATCTGCCAACACCTTACCGGTTTCAAATGGCGTGATTCTGCTCGACTCAAATACGGGCATGCGCGGATACGGTAATTTGTCAACCCCAACCCCTAATGCATTAACTCTCCAAAACGGGTCTTCATCAAACCTCACAATTGGCCCCTCTCTTCTCAGATTAAATTCAATCAATTGTTTCGCAAAATGCTCCTCAATGGCATATACACCAAGGTTTTTGGTATTCAGATAGAGTGGTGTAAACGAATATCGAGTGGTAAGGATACCTTGATCCATAAACAACTCATGCGCCAGGTACTCGTGCAAAAAGTAACGGCTGGCAGGAGTTTGGACAGAAAAGGATCGCATCCGCTCAAAAGTTCTATCGTCTCGCGTCTTCACGCGGAAAGACCATTTCTTACCACGCATGTGATCCAACCAATCCCCTTTCAGCCGCGCTTTTATCGGAATGACAATATTCTCATCCGATAAAATCCCCTTAGACCAGTCGTCGCGGCTGAAATGAACACCTTCCGTGAAGGCCTCTTCTCTCTCACTTTCAAAGAGAGCCATGTCTTGTTCTGTGAAATACAGATGCAAACCGGACTGACCGCTCAAATCCGGATATTCCTTTCTGCGGTGCGATTCTATTACGAGATCGTCAAAATATCCATAATTTTTCGCAGCATAGGCATAGATCGAAACAACCTCCACCGCCGGCGGAACTTCAAATTCCGTTTCTAACTTCTCCCAGCCGTTTTCACCCTTTTCTACTACTACAGGTTTCTCGAGATAGAGAATCCCTGAAGGAGTGCCGGCTATGACCAATTGCGATGTTTTACTCGAGTCTTTTCGCCAGATGGATACCTTGAAGTATTGATCTCTTTCCGAGTTTTTAATGCGCGTTGTAAAGGCATAAGGATCCTCCTTATCGATATACACGGAGGTAGGCGCACTGTGAAACTCCTGATCGGTCTTTTTACCGCCTAAAGTGGTTACGATTGGTTTCTTATCAAAACCTAAACCTTCCTGCACTTCCCGATCCGAATTGCATTCAATTCTGTAAAAATCTCTGGCGTCTCCGGTTTCCGCCTCCTCACAAGAAACGCAGAAAAGCAAAAGAATGATGGCACTCCAGAGCAGTAATCGCTTCGTAATTCCCTTTAAATATAATTTCATTCTGACCTAAACAGCTAAATGAGGATGAAGGACTTCAATACCCCTGGCATACTTAGAATACTTATTCAAACGCACCGGCAACCGTGATGTGATCATCGAAACATTATCGGCTTCTTGCTCATCGTATTTCAATTCAACGACTATGGTGTTGTTCTCCTCAGAACATTGCCTGAAGTTGTTATTTTTCGACTTTATACCGTAAAACCTCAGCCCATTGTCTACGGTGAATCGATACTTGCCGTCAAATGATTTGTAGTATTCGCGCTTGTAACTATTCAACAGTGTTGGAACCAATCTTTTGACTTCATTGAGCACTCCCTCGGGTAATCCGGACTTTTGAAACAAGGCTATAAAATCTTGTTTGCTTGTCGCGGAAGTCAGTTCAAATGGAAGAAGTTGATAGGACTCTTTTTTCCCTACCAAAGCGCGTTTGATCTTAAATTCCAGAATCGGATTCTCGATTTTACCAAATGTATCTCCATACCATCTGATTCTCACCTTGGTTCTGGCACTTCTGCCGAAGTGGTTGTCAAAGTAATTGTTGAGATTGGGAGAGTCAAAATAAATATTGTTGATGCGTCTGGGTCGAAAAACCTTGCGAAAACCGATTGGATTAACCTTTATCATTTGCCGTACGAATTGAACGGACTTGTTCTCTACTACAAACTTCCTTTCAAATCTCGCATTTTCCAGAGCCGTATATTCGGAGCTGTTCTGCACGCTTAGTAACTTTTTCTGTCTAAAAAGGCAAGGTTGCTGCTTGGATAGGCTTCCCGTAGCTCGGCCCTGAATCTCTCTAAATCTTCGGGTTTCTTCGCTTCAACTATGAATGACATTTCTATGGACTCATTCTGTTCATCAAATCGCTTCAATTGGTGCTTTTTGAAGTGCCCCTTTAGTAGCGCGGTGACTTTATCCAAGGCAAGCCCATCTTTCAAATCCGAATCGATGTTTAAAAACATGCTGTCGACCGACTCCTTTCTTTGGAACAAATACCTACCCCAAAGGATTGCCATAAACACGACAAATGCTACGAGCACAACCGTCACTTGATTCGCACCAAGGCCCAAACCAATGGCTATCGAAAAAAACAGAAAAGACAACTCTTCCGGTTCTTTTATAGCTGCTCTGAACCTCACTATGGAGAGCGCACCCACCAAACCCAATGATAAGGCCAGTGAGGATTTCACAATGGTGATGATCAACATGGTAGTGAAAGCAAGAATCATAAAATTCGAAGAGAAGTCTCTTCTATTCGATAGACTTCTGGCGACCTTCTGATAGGTCAAACCGAGCAGGGAACAAAGCGCCACCACGACTACGGAATTGATCAAAAAATCCTCTATTGAAATGTTTGCGTTCTCGGTGATTAAGAATTTCTGAAACAGATTCCATTTGTCTTCCATAAGTATCGTCTAAAAAAAAGCGCAAGATAAGGATTGTGTTAAGAAGAGGTTAAGCCAACATGAAATTTATCGGTATCCTACCAGTTGCGTTCAACTCAAAAGGAAGGGTGTCTTTTGCGCATAGGAAAGGCTCAAATCGGAGCGCATTTTGACGAAGGTTAGTGTGGCTTATCCTTCCTTCAGCAGGTCAAAGCGCAAGATGGGCCCTACACATCGATTGCTTTTTTGTAGGAGTAACCTCATCGTGATCTGCAGATGGGTCGATGTGCTCTGGATCTATTCTAAGATTCTTGCTCTATGGAGTCGAATCGGGATGGTAAAAAGGAATTTAAGGTAAAAGCTTGATCAAAGTGGATCTAAAAAAAGACTTGCCAGTGGACTACGCAGTGTCATTTTCAAGCACTCTGATCCCACTCATTCGGTCAACGGCAAAGTAAATTTAAAATCACTCCCCTTACCCAGCTCACTTTCTACCCATATTCTTCCGCCGTGCTGTTCGACGTACTCTCGACAAATCAACAGACCTAGACCCGTCCCTCTTTCGTTTTCGGTTCCTAGCGTTGAGGTTTTTTTCGATATCTCAAAAAGATAGGGCATTTTTTCATCCGCTATTCCGATTCCATTATCAGATACGGTAACAGTTACCACCGAATCTTTTGTCTCAGCGAATACTCGAATTAGCCCCCCTTTTCGGGTAAACTTAATGGCGTTTGAAATCAGATTACGGAAAACCGCAGAAATCATTTTCTTATCTGCATGTACATCAAGACTCTCAAAACCCTCATTCTCAATATTGATATTTTTATTGTTCGCGGCCAAGGTAAAAGGGACACAAATTTCCCGGCAAAGGCTTTGAAGAGATAATTTTTCTGGAGAAAAGGGCATTTGCCCCGACTGAGCCATGGCCCATGTCAACAGCTCATTCAGTAATTGATACGTATTTTCTGCCGATGACTCTGCTAATTTTATCGCATTCTCAATTTCTTCGACGGTATATTCCCGAATATTTTCAGATAGCATGGACAATAGCGTGCGAAGGGCGCTAAACGGACTTTTCAAGTCGTGAGCCAGCACGGAAATAAACTTGTTCTTACTCTCATTTGATTGACGCAATTCAGCTTCAATCTTTTTTTGCTCGGTAATGTCCATTTGAAGACTCACATTAAAGTCCTCCTTTATACGAATCGCTTGGTATTGCGAAGTTCTAACACTTCCATCCTTCGTCTTCCACTTGAACTCCCCGAAATCAACTCCACTCTTGACGTAATCCTTGTATCTGTTGACTGTTTTTTTCTGATCGAAAGTCGGAAGGTCCCTGACGTTCAATTGAGTAATTTCTTCTACCGTAAGGCCAAACTGCTTGGCACCTGCCTTGTTTGCCGAGATATAATTACCATCGTCATCCGCGATTATTATACCCGTAGGACTGTTTTCAAAAATGGCCTTGTACCTCGCCTCGCTTTCCTTTAACTTTTGTTCGGTTTCCCGAATGTCAGTCAAATCCATTCCGAATCCCCAGTTCAGCTCTCCAACCATTTTAAACGTCCAAGAAATAATTCGTTTACTTCCGTCTTTACACGTAACGATGGTCTCAAAGGGTTCTGCTGACTGCCCCTTCGATTCTTCGACAATTCTCTCCCACTCTTTCATGAGTGATATTCGGTAGCTTTCTTCCGGAAAGGCTCGCTCCCACCAAGTTTTAGCAGACGGAATATCTTCCAATGTATACCCCAAGATATTTATGAAGGCTGCATTGACATATTCTCCAATACCTTCTTCCCCTCGAGAAATATGAATGATCAATGGAGAGCTATCCGCTAAAGCCCTGAATTTTTCTTCAGATTCATGCAGAGGGAACTCGTTATTGGGATTGTCAACCATAAGAAAATGAGATTAAACGTCGTTGAAGAACACGACTTAATATACCGGTCTGCACTTGACTTTATTCCGTCTTAAACTGTAGAATCCACTCTAAGATTCTGCGCTCTGCCAGGCACTTTTTTATTTGTGCAATGTTAAAGCTAGAGCTAATGTTTTACTTTTCAAACAAAAGAGGTGATTTGACCAAAAATAGCGATGCGACATAGGGGAAAGAGATTTGGCCTTAGCTATTTACGTGGAAGCGTTCTGAATATCTCCGAGACCTTGTTATGGCCCGCTTTCAAATCGATGCAGGCACTGAGGAAGCTATCTCATTGAGAGCGAGCGACTCCTCTTCTTCGGCAAAATTTTCATATTTCTCAATCTTCGAAAGCCTTACCGTCACACTAAAAAAGTATGCATGGACAAACGCGATACCAACAGAAAATGTCCGTAACGTTACACGAATGAATGTTGATGGCCTTTTGGTAAAGCCTTTCTCACCTCACTCCATGCCAATTTCACCATACATTCTTCACTCGGCCCACTTGGCCGTCTTCCAGCCGCACCTTGATGCCGTGGGGATGAGTCGGCGACTTGGTCAGAATATTTGCGACGATGCCCGCAGTGAGGCGACCTGTTCTCTGGTCTTCTTTCAACACAATCTCTACCTCCGCTCCCACGGAGATATCGGCTCTTTTGGTTCCGCTCATGCTTCTATTGAAATGACTTGTCCGTTGAATTCGGCCTTGTCGCCCGGACGCATCTTCTTGCGCTTTTGGGTTTCGACAACAGCGTTTACCATTACCATTCCCTCTTGAATTACAGCGTGGGCTTCCCCGCCCGATCCTACTACTCTCATCAGCTTCAGTAGTTTGTCCAGAGCGATGTACTCTTTTCCATCGGTAAGCTTGAATTTGTGCTCTGTCATGGATTCTTTATGAAATGGTTTTGACAAATTCTGAAAACACTTCCTTGTGCCTTTCGAGATCCATATCGGGCGAAAGTGATGCCCTTACGATGTAGTCCTTGTCTCCTTCTTTGGTTGTGCCTTGAGTCGAGGTAGCAGGTATCGTCCAGTAGACCCCCTTCAATTGTCCGTAGCTCACACAATACTTGCTCGCGTTTGGAATTTCTGTGATCATCAGTTGAATCAACCTGTTATTCAGGACTCTTTTATTGGCCTCTTTTTCATCGTGCGTCTCGCCTTTGGCCGGAAGATCCAAGGAAAATACGGAAGGCGTAAATCCTTCCTTCGCCAATTCTTCAGAAACAAAATTGATCTTGGCTGTCGGCAGGGCCTCCCGAATAAAGTCGACAAACTTGCGGGTGTTCTCGTAAGCATCTGCAATGCGTTGATTCATGGATGGAAGTTGCTCTGCCAATAATTCCATTTGAAGATCAGTGGCCTCATTATCGCAAAGAACTAGATGTTTTTCTATGATGCCTATCAGAGCTTCCGCCTTCGCGTTTCCTACGCAATAACCCGCCGTGCATTTTCCACCGCTGGGAAATTTTGATCCACTGGCGTAGGAAATGGTTCGAATTGTAGAAAGCATTTTGCCTTCGCCCAAAAACTGTACGTTCGGACAAAATGTTTGATCCAAGATGAACACGGGATCGATGGCCGTTTCACCGCTTGCGGTCTTACGCGATACACTCAATGCCTCCCTTAATTCCATGAGGTTTGGAACTTCAACTCTCGGGTTGGTCGGGATTTCTGCGATGATGTAAGGCACGGCGTCTTCTTGAGCAATCTTGTCCAAAACGGTATGAACACTTTGCACCATATCGTTTTCGCCATCTACGGGCAAGTCTACGATCTCCACATTTTCGAGGCAAGCCGCAACCCTCCGCGCTTGATCGTTCGTTCCACCATAGCAGTTGGGCGGAACGATAAACTTTATCGGCTTTCCGGGGTGTTTTTCCAAAGCATCGTGAATCAACCCCATCATAATGGCGTATTGAATCGATAAGCCGCTGGAGCCAATCAGTGGAGTGGTCGGAGATCCCGTGATGGTCTGAATGGAGTTCAAGACTATTGCCTGATTTTTCTCAGCGGCACCCGTAGTTCGTTCATGTGGCTGTAATCTTTCCAGCAGCTCCAAGGCCGTCAGGCAGTCATCGGGAGTCATGGCGATGGTTTCCCTTCTTCGCACGTGCTGTATCTCTGAAATCGCCGTTTTGTTCTCGTCGCCGTTTACAATTAAAATGCTCCCGAGTTCCGGATGGATTTGCACGTAAAAATCAATACCGGAATTCAAGTCGGGGCTTGCCATGGTTGCTTTTCGCGAAACAAAAACGGTGCTTCCGTCAAAATCAAAAATACCATCGGGACTACCCACCTGTACAACTTCAAAGCGGTAGCCGTAAACTCGCTTCAGCAATTCTTCATCGAAAGAACGCGGTAAGCTGCCATCGTGCAGGATTCGGGTATTCTTTCGGGTAAATAAATTATTTCTCAGAATGGCAAGGATGGGCATGGTCTCCGAAGAAAAACTAATGACGCTCTCGGCTTCTAAACGGTTCCTCTTTGCAATCGCCCACTCCAGGACACACGAGAGAGGATGCCCCAACCGAATATAATCGTAGGCGGTGGGTAATTCTCTAAGTGCTCCTGACGAATCCGGTGTCTTCAGGTATTTCTCGAAGCTCTCTAGAAATTCCGTTTTAGCCCGTTCTTCGTTGTAAATATCCAGCCGATGAGTAGTCAGCCTCAGCCAGTCGTCGGGAATATGCTCCAATATTTCTTTCAGCTGAAATTGCACTTTGGTGTCTTCCATGTTTTTCGCCGTTTTAATGGGGGTGCCCAATCTACATTAATACTCTTGAGATGAAAAATGTTGCGTAACGTTTTTTTGGGTCGAGCTTCTTTCGTCAGTGGCAACCAAAGCACGAGTAATCCTTGGTCAGTGACTGCACAAATAAAGATCTAAAAAACAAGCTACGCAATGTGTAATTCGAGCTACAAGCTGCGCGCCTCCTCAGCTCCAATCGTTGCCAACCTCCTACCCGGTGCACGTTTGAGAACCATCTCGTATTCTGCTGTAGCCTCTTCGTATCGACCCTTGGAGATTAGCCACTCGGCATAAAGCTCGTGGGTCGGCTTTTGAATCAGCGGCGGTCCGTAACTGTAATCTCCCGAATCTTCCAATTCCGTGGACTTCACGAGGTACTCTTCTGCATGTTCGTCTTCGCCTGAAAGCGTGTACCCAAGTGCATAAATCTGGTACAAGGTGGCTTTAGCCGCAACGATATCGCTGGGTCGGGCTGTACTCACATCGCTGGGGATGCAAAGTTTGAAATCCAAGGTGTCGGCAAAGAGAGATTCTCTCCGGATCAAAGATTCCAGCCGATCTTTAGTTGCCCAAAGTGAGTCAGCATCCTCGTTTGAATACGCTCTCATGGCATTAACGAAGTACTGCTTCGCTTGAACGGTAAGGCTAAGGTCAGAAGCATCTACATCGATATGAGCGTATGGGCTGTCCCAAGCTCCCGTCTCAGCCAAATAGGTTCCTTGAAAAAAGATCAAATGCGACCGCCCTCTTTTTGAAGGAGTTTCTGCGGCATGCATTTTCATGCTATCGAGCAGAGCCGCTGCTTTTTTGAATTCGCCATTTTGGAGGTATCCATATTCGAGCCAATGGAGCGCATGGTATCCTCGGGCATCATTGTCTAAGCCTTTTTCTATCATTCGGTCCACGCTGGCTTGGTAGGAGTCTATATTCGAAGCGATTACGGCATCCCACATTCCTTTGGCTACAAAAATGTGCGACGGCATGTGGAGAGCGTGACTGGCCGAGGGCGCCACTTGGGCATAGGTTTGAGCGGCATCCATGGCAAGTGTCGCATGACCGGGGTCATCGTAGGCGTGGATGAGGTAATGCAAAGCACCGGGATGCTGTGGATTTTCTTTAACGATTTCTGCGGCGATCCTTCCCGCTTCTCCATACACCTCCATATCGCGTCCATCTTCTACCGATCCTAGAAGGGCCAGCGCATAGAAGGATTGTACCTCGTGGTTATTCGGATAGTGCTCGGCCATCTCGGCATAAAACTCCAGGTAATTGTCGTCACGCTCGTCCTTCTCCGTCTCTTTCTCGTAAAGCACTTCCAACGATTCCAAAAAGTCTGCCTCCAATTCAGAATCGGGTTCAACCCCTGCCCTGTCACGCCGAATCAAAGCAGCACGAGCGCTATCAGCCTCTTGCCGATGCCAGATGGGATGGTTGAAGGTCATCGCTTCGCCCCAATAGGCCATCGCCATGGTAGAATCTTCTGCAATAGCTGCACGAAAGGATTCCCGAGCGTCTTCGTATTCGAAACTATGGAGCAATAGCAGCCCTCTGTTAAAGGCATCGACCGCTGCAGGAGCGCCCTGTACTTCTAAATTCACCACACCCAAATCACCCGATTTATCTGGTGTCGAATCACATGCAAAAAGAGCAATGGCAAGAAAGAAGCAAAGAAATCGAGTCATAAATATCGCGTTTGTAAAAAAATCAAATCTAAGCAACTTTCCTTGGTAGCTTCAGGCCGTCAAATAATGGGCGTATTCCACTTAAAAAGTATTTTAGAGTCGCTAAAAAACTTAGCGAAGCCACACGTTGCTCCTGAATTGGAATACCCTGTTTCTAAGAAGCACATCTTCCACTCATCCGACTAAAAAAATGCAAAGCTACCACTAGTATATCGCTGACTAAAACCCTATTTTTGAGATGAGAAAGGTATCAACGACTCCTTTAGAAATCCGATTCATTCAAAAAAATGGAAATGGCGAATCAACACCAATCAATCGTTGTAATCTGAACTTTTATCAACGACAATGGGAGATACCCCGAGTGAATTAACAACCGAGCTATTGGACTTTTGCCCAACCGCTATCTTCGCCCTGAACGCTGAAGGAAAAATCACTTATGCCAATGAGCGCGCAGAGATAGTCTTGGGAATTCCGAAGGAGGAGATCACTCGGCGGAGCTACAATGACCCGCGCTGGAAGCCATCTGAAGTAGACGGAAATCCATTAGAAGATGAACAGTTCCCTTTTCGACAGGTAATGAAATCCGGCGCACCCGTGAATGACGTTAGGCATTCAATAGAAAAACCAGACGGCACGCGCGTAATTATATCGGTCAATGCCAAACCCATTCACAAAAAAGATGGAAAGATAAATAATGTACTGGTGGCGCTCAGAGACATCACGGAGCTCGTTGAGACTCAAGAAAAAATCAAGGAAGCGAGAAACACTTACAAAAAACTCTTCGAGCACTTACTCGACGAAGTCCACCTCTGGAAAGTGCTCAAAAGCGAGAATGATGAAATAGAAGGATGGGAGCTGATCGATGCCAATCCATCCGCACTAAAAGCTTGGAATAAATCAAGGGAGGAAGTCATTGGGAAAAATGCAGTTGAGATATTCAATGCCGACGTGCGCGAACAGTTTCTTCCTCTGGTCAAGAAAATTCTGGATACGGGAGAACCATACACGTGGGAAGAGTACTTTGCTCCGACCGATCAATATTTATCTATGGCAAGTATTCCTCTGGGGGAAGGCTTTATTTCTACGGGAAGAGATATTACAAAGCAAAAGCTCGCCGAAAAGAGCATGCTCGAAGCCAAGGAAAGAGCGGAAGAAGCGAGTAGCCTCAAGACAGAGTTTCTGAAAAACATGTCGCACGAGATTCGCACGCCGATGAATGGCATCGTCGGTTTTTCTGATCTGCTCAATAACCCTGACCTGAAGCAAGAAGAGATAGAACAATTCACCACCATTATTCGGAACAGCAGTCTTCAGCTGCTCAGAATAATAGATGATATTCTGGAAATGTCGTCCTTAGAAAGTCAAAAAAGTAACATTGTTGAATCCGCTTTTTCATTGAATGAACTATTAGAAGA